>TARA_R110001592_G_scaffold299147_2_pt1 | contig 18250 bp, 9 predicted proteins | sample TARA_R110001592 | Tara Oceans TARA_R110001592 (sample SAMEA4398387) | marine metagenome | biome: Polar Biome; feature: [SRF] surface water layer (ENVO:00010504); material: water (ENVO:00002006), including particulate matter (ENVO:01000060) such as... | depth 5 m | reverse complement strand
AGTTGATTATGTGCGTCATGTTCAAAAAATAGATAATAGTTATTTTCTACAGCATCATTTAAGAACAAATCTTTCTCTGTCATGGTAATTAAAGGTCTTGTGTCATAACCGATTACGTAGGGTAATGGAATATGCCCAACGGTTGGTATAAGGTCTGCTACATATGCAATAATCTTTCCTTTATAAGAAAATTGGGGCAGCATTTGTTTTTCGGTATGACCATCTACGAAGCGTATGTCAAAACCTAATGGGCTATTATGAAGGAAATTTTCACTTGTATGCTCAATAAAAGTTAATTGACCACTCTCTTGCATGGGGATGAGGTTTTCTTTTAAAAAGGAAGCTTTCTCTCTAGGGTTTGGTTCTGTTGCCCATTTCCAATGTTTTTCATTTGTCCAAAATTTGGCATTTTTAAAGGCAGGTTCATAACCACTTCTATCTTTGTTCCACTGTATGGCACCGCCACAATGGTCGAAATGCAAGTGAGTCAAAAAAACATCGGTAATGTCATCTCTATGAAAACCATGTTTTTTTAGCGACGTATCTAGGGTAAAATCTCCCCAACGATAGTAATAACCAAAAAATTTATCTGATTGTTTGTCTCCCATGCCTGTATCAACTAATATAAGTCGATCACCATCTTCAATTAATAAACTACGGGCGGCAATGTCTATTAAATTATTACTGTCTGCAGGATTTGTTCTCTGCCAAATGGTTTTAGGAACAACGCCGAACATGGCACCACCATCCAATTTAAAATTTCCAGTTTCAACAGGATAAATTTTCATAAAGGGCAAAATAATAAATGTGGACTAAACCATGGGTTTATTATGAATATATTATCATTTAGGGATGATAAAAAAACACAAAGTACAATAAAACAAGGCCATTTTTAAGGGCATAAAAATGCCAAAAAAGGGTATGCAACGGGTTTTTTAAAAATCTGCGAATAATATATCAGTGATGTTGTGATGAGCGAGGGGTTTAGTTAAGTGTCCTTTAACAACACTATAGTTCGCCCCCTTTTCATTATCTAAAGGATCCATTGATGAACTTAAAATATAAATTTTAGAATGGTTGGTTAGGGTCTTTGGCAATTTCACGTATTCTTCTAAGAATTCAAAACCGGTCATTTCTGGCATTCTAATGTCTAGAAAAATAAAATCTGGATAAGATTCTGGCTGGCTTAATATACTACTCAAAAATTCCAAAGCATCTAAGCCGGAATTTTTAGTGATAATCTGCGAAACACACTTTTCTTTTGAAACTATAGCCTTATTTATAAAATTGTCAACATCCGAGTCGTCTATTAACAGCACTTTTATTTCTTCATTCATTTTATTACTTATCAAATCCATTCGGTATTTTTAATGTAAACGTTGAACCTACTCCTAATACAGAATTCACCTCTATTGTACCATTTAATTTTCCTAGCACTTCTTTTACGATGAATAAACCAATACCAGAACCCATTATTTGAGAAGATATTCTGTAGAACATATCAAAAATTTTATCTAATTGTTCTTCTGCCATTCCTAGGCCATTGTCTTTTATCTCAATTATTGCTTCTTTTTTAGAAGTTTTTATAGTAATCCATATTGATGGTTCCTTTTTACTTACGTCGTGGTATTTAATCGCATTTGAAATAAAGTTATTTAATAGTATTGATATTCTTTTGTTATCTGAAGCAAAATCAATTTTATCATCAATACTAATCTTCACTTTTATTTTGCTCATGTTTTCTAAATACCAAAAACTTTCTGTTGAGCTCTCTATTAAATTAGTAAAATTTATGGTTTCTACATTAACTTTTAGGTGTATGTTCCGAGAATATTCGATAATATCCTTAATAAAGTCGTCTAATCTTTTAACAGACTTTTCCATCATAGTAAGACTGGTGATTAAACTGGGCTTATTTTCTTCAGATAAAATAAGATTTATTAGACCCAAAACCGAAGCTAATGGAGCTCTTAATTCATGAGACGCACTGTACACAAAACTATCAAGTTCAGAATTGGTTTTCTTAAGTTGTATGTTTTGTAGTTCTAAAGCCTCCTCGGCCTCTTTTCTTTTGGTATCATCGATGACGTTAACTAAATAATTTTCTTTGTCATTTAGTAACAATTGCTCTACCGAAATCAACAGAGATTTTTTTTGACCATTCTTGAGTGTAATTTTAAGCTCCTGATTTATTATTTCGCCTTCTTTAATATAGACATCAATAATCTTTTGCATTCCATTTATGTAATCTTGATCATGTATAATAAAACCCGATTCTGAAACTTTATTTCCCAAAAGGTTTTCTCTAGGTATATTCAACAGCTCAGAAAACGTATGGTTGACTTCTAAAACAGTTCTTTCCTTGTTGACAATTAACATGCCAACCATGTTGGTTTGGAAAGCCTTTAAAAATTTCTCTTCGCTTTCTTTTAGCAACCCTATTTTTTCTTGAACTAATTGATTTAGTTTAATGGGTTGTCGAAGAAGAAACATGGTAAAAGCCCCACAAACAAGAGCGAGTAACAGACCTAAAATAAAAAAGAAAAGAATGGTTGAATAAGACTGTGGCTTATTTGAAATCACATAAAGTTTCATTTCCCCATGACTGGTGGTTATGGGCACTTTAATAGCTTCTTCCGTTGAAGTTTTAGTATTGTTATAAAATATCTCTTCTGAGTGATCAGCATTGATTTTTGCCAATTGATAGGAAAAATTAGTGTTTTCCAAAGAATCTAGCTGTGCTGCAGTTACAACGGTAGATAATTTTACGACGGTAGCTACAAAGCCTGCAAAACCATTTTCGTTAAACAAAGGTCTTCTACTCACAAAACCTGTACCCCCTTGTTTTAAGCTAATTGGACCCGCTGTAAAGTAATCTCTTCTTTTAAGGGTTGTAAGCGCTCCGTCTTTACCTATAGAATCTTTTAAAATATTAAACCCCAAAATATCATTGCCTTTTAAAGGATATACATGTGTTATAACCCCTTGGTCATCTACAAGTTCTAGGGCATCAATATGTTTATTGTTTTTTAAAAGTAACTGTGCAATACTATCAAAATTATTGGGTATACCATAGTTTTCAACTATAAATGACAAGGTTTGGGTTGCATCAAAACTTTGATCAAAAATGTCCTGTAGGTCTTCTTTTAATTTTCGCACTCTTTCATTAACTTCATACTGCTGTGTTTCTTGAAGTATTTGAAATCTTTGGTAGGCAATTGTTTGCGTAATAATAGAAACCAATAGAAAAATTAAAAACCCATATACGAACGGTTTTTTAATAATAGAATGATGTTTTTGATTTAGCATTTTAAAATAATTTGCAATTAAAAGTTAGTTTAACATTCATATAGCTTGAATAGGATGTAACACAAATGAACTTCTGAGTTTAAATAATTTAATATTTCTATGTCGTTGCTTTATTTGATACAAAATTATATGTGCCTAAGGAGAGAAATTTTAAGCAAAGTTAAAAAATGCCCACATAACAACGTGTATTTTCTTCATAATCTGTAAGATAGCGCCTGTAATACAGGGGCGTTTAATATAAGAATTCATAAAAGCATCCTAATTTTATAAAAGGGACTAAAATTAAGCTCAAAACCGCATGATTTTATCAGTTTATTGGTTACTGTTAAACTAATAGTAAGTGTAAAACTCGATTATATTTTCAGTGTAGATTTGTACACAGCAGAAGGTCTTAAGCTGTGAAATAAAATAGTATTTCATGCAATTTTAGAACAGTGAATTTGTGTAAAAATTGATTGATTTGAAACTACGAAGTTTGAAATAAACTATTATAGGATTATGAGTTATAAGCAGGTACTATTTTATTGCTATGATTCAAGAGCTGGTTTAGTTGCTTACCAAAATAAAGCATGGCCTTAATTTCCTTAGCACTTAAGAGCCTTTCTTTTTTCATGATTAAAATAGAGTTTCCGTTGGTTTCAATGTGATAATACGGATTGCTTTCTAAAAAAAGAATGAGATCATCAGAAAATAAGTCCTGAATAGCCTGTTCGTTTGCACCACTTAAGTAAAAACGTTTGTTAAAATCAGGATGATTTTCGAGCTCAATATCTCTAAAGCCCGCCATACCATATATAAAATCTAAGAGGCCCTCCTTATCTAAAGTAAACACGGGTATTGATTCTTTTAGTTTTATATGTAAAACAGTGGTCTTTACTACTTCTCTTGCTATAAATTCACCTTCACTAAACTCTATATCGAATAAATGAAATGTTTTAGTTTCATCGTAAAAGCTGTTGTAGAAAAATGGAACTTTTCGTGTTCTAAAAAAAACAAATTTCTGTAAAAACTTGGTTTCATTAGATCTTTTAGGAATGTATGACCATTTATACTCTTTGGCCATAGATTTTAAAAGAACTTGTCGTTTGGTAAAATATTTTTCAATGGGCCCTAACTTTGACAATGGCATTAACTTATGAATGGCAAAAGGATGTTTAGAATCCGCACCATGCATATCGAGCCCAATTATTTCAATGCTTCCATCTTTCTTAGAAAAGGTGTCCACATAGTTTTCTAAGCCTTCCATTACCGTATGATCTACAAAACTACAAAGAGAAAAGTCTAAAATGACATTTTCGTTTTCTGGTATTATATCGAGTTTATTCTTAAGCCTGTAAAAGTTTAGAAAACTAGCAAAATACTTTACACTTATATAATAATTTCTACCATCTTTCTCTTTAAACATTAAAATATTAGGCTTCACTAAGTGGTTAATGAATAGCGATAAACTTTTGTTTAATACCACATGAATTATAAAAGTGACCAGAATTCCCATAGCTATACCAGTTATGAGATTTGTAAATAAGGTAGTTAACAGGGTTGCTGAAAAAATCAGAATCTGTTCCTTTCCTATTTGTGCAATCTTAGAGAAGTTTTTGGGTGTTGCCAACTTATAACCTGTATAAACAAGTATTGCTGCCAATGCCGCTAAAGGTATTCTTCTTAATTGGTCTTGAAAAAGAAGTACGAATATGACTAGAAAAAGGGCATGAAAAAAATTAGCAGATCTATTGGTCGCGTTATTGTTTACATTAACAGAACTTCTTGCGATTACCGTTACCACATTCAATCCACCGACTAAACCACTTAGACTAGTAGCTAAACCAAGAGCTTTAAGGTCTTTATTTACGTTAGACCTTCTTCGTTCTGGATCAAGTTTATCTACTGCTTTTATACTTAATAATGATTCTATACTTGCAATTAGTGTAATCGAGAAAACGGTCATTATAAAATCTATCTCTAGTGCTTTCGAAAAATTAGGAAAAGCTAAATTAGAGAGCACATTATCAGGAATATTGACCAAGAATTCGTCTTTTAATGGATAAGGAAGGTTTAATGAAACAAAAATATAACTTAAGCTTACCGATAAAATTAAAATCCACATAGGTGCCGGAATAAGGTGTAAGTACTTGTTCCTTATTTTAGAATAATTCGCCATGATAACCAATGCAACTAAACCAATAATTGCAGCAATTAGCTCCTCTATATGATAGTTTTCATATAAGCCTATTATACCTTCAGGTATTTGTATAAGTAAATGAATAATACTGCCATGTTCATTATTATGGCCAATCATAATATGAAACTGTTTTGCTAGAATACCCAAACCAATGGCAGCTAACATACCCTCAATTGCAGATGCTGGGAAGAAATCTGCCAACCTCCCCATTTTTAGAAACCCAAGAATAAGCATTAGAATACCAGAAAAAACAATAGCGGCTAATGTGTATAAATATCCTTCATATAAGTCTCCACCGCCCAAGGTTGTAATAGCACCCAATAGTACAATTACCAAACCATTTCCAGGGCCGGTTATAGTTACATTAGAACCACCTAAAAGCGAAACTACAATACCACCAACAACAGCAGCAATAATACCAGAAATAGGAGGTGCCTCACTTGCTAAGGCTAACCCAAGACCTAAGGGCAGGGCAATTAGCGATACTACAAAACCAGAAAATAAATTCTTGGGCAGTGAACCAATAAATGTAGCGTTTTTCTTTTTTTTTGCTGTCAAATCTATTTTCTAACTATTAATAAATCGGTTGGTAAATCTGACAATATGTATTCTATGTCATGAGGAAAAATTCGGTCCCAAATACCTGTTTTTAAGGGGGCATTCATAACTAAAAGATCAGCTCTTACCACTTCGGCATAATGCCCAATTGAATACCCTCTTTTTCCAAATATACTTTGTGTTTTAACTTTGATATTCTGAGTGATATTTTTTGGCAAGTTGCAAACGATATTTTTTACTCTAGATTCTTCTCTGTGCCTTAACCGTTGTTTAATAATATTGGCCTTTTTTAATGAGCGGTCATCTTCAACGGTAACATGTATCTCTTTTGGTAAAATTTCTTCAACTATAGTAATTTGTTGTGCACCAAGTAAGTTAGAAAAATAAAAAGCCTGTTCTATGGCCATTGGGGTGTCTGGAGCATCTAGCCCATTTACCACAACATGTTTACAGGGCACTCTTATTTCTGATGGTTTTATTAATAATAGAACAGAACAGTTTACTTTACGCGTTAACTTTCTGGCTATGGACCCTACATAAAACTGGAATCTATTCTCGTGCTGTAGTGCGCCTAAAATTAACAAGTCAATATTCAATTCTAAACAAGCTTCGGTAATGACCGATTCAGGTTTTCCTTCCTTCCAAAGAATATCTATAGAAAGGCTTGAATGTTCTGTTTGTGAAACAATGGAATTGATTTCGCTTAATTTTTCAGGGGTATTTTTACCTACATGTAATAAAATTAATTTGCAATTTAGGAAATGGGCAATACGAGTAGATTCTAATATATTCACCTTAAGTGAAGGTGAAAAGGCAAATCCGAATAAAATTGAGGAATATAACTTGATAAGATGTTGATTAATTGGTTGAGCCTTCCAATATAAGGCTTAATTATAAGAAGGAGAATAGCCTTTCTAATTCAGATGCTAAAAAATGCTTTGTTTAGGGGGCGTTTTTATGGTAATTAATACGCTTTAATCGTTATTTTTATCCAAAACAAATAATATGTTAGAGCTTGCAGGAATCATTATATTAGGGATACTTGCTCAATGGGTAGCTTGGCGTTTAAAACTACCCGCAATTTTACCATTAATTCTTATCGGCTTGCTGGTTGGACCATTTTCTACGCTTTATACTGATGATGGGTCTAAGTTAATTGAACCTATCTGGAATGGGGAGAAAGGTCTTTTTCCTGGTGAAAGTTTATATTATTTTGTCTCACTTGCGATAAGTATAATTCTTTTTGAAGGCGGATTAACCCTTAAGCGTTCTGAAATAAATAGTATTGGCCCAGTGATTACTAAATTAATCACCCTAGGAAGCGTTACCACATTTTTTGGGGCTGCATTAGCAGCATATTTTCTGTTTGGTCTTTCATGGCAATTATGTTTTTTATTCTCTGCTTTGATTATTGTCACAGGCCCAACAGTAATTACGCCTATTTTAAGAAACATTCCGCTGAAAAAAGATGTGTCTGCAATTTTAAAATGGGAAGGTATTCTAATAGACCCTATCGGTGCATTAGCAGCTGTATTGGTATATGAATTTATAAGTGTAGGTGAGGGACACGCTTATACAATGACCGCGTTAATAGAGTTCGGTAAAATTTTATTATTTGGTTTTACGTTTGGTTTCACTTTTGCCCATGCCCTTACCTTTTTAATTAAAAAGAGTTTTATACCACATTATTTGTTAAATGTTGTATCCCTTTCTGTGGTTTTGGGCGTATTCGTTATGTCTGATACTTTTGCTCATGAATCTGGTCTGTTAGCCGTTGTGGTCATGGGAATGGTTATGGGGAACACTAATTTGCCCAATATTAAAGAGCTGCTCTATTTCAAAGAATCATTGAGTATTCTTCTAATTTCTATTTTGTTCATTTTATTAGCAGCTAATATTAATATAGCAGATCTAGAATTAATATATACTTGGAAAACAGTTGTGCTATTCTTGTCTATTGTTTTGTTGATTAGACCGTTAGGCGTTTTTCTTAGTTCTATTGGCTCTAACTTAAAACTTAATGAGAAGCTATTCATTAGCTGGGTAGGCCCAAGAGGTATTGTTGCAGCTGGTATCGCATCGCTTTTTGGCTCTAAACTATTATCGAGAGGAGAACCAGGTGCTGAATATATTACACCATTGGTGTTTATGATTGTTCTAGGCACGGTTCTTTTAAATGCTACCACTGCTCGTTTATTTGCAAAACTAGTAGGTGTCTTTCTTAAGAAATCAGAAGGTATATTAATTCTGGGGGCATCAAAAGCATCAAGGTTAATTGGCGCATATTTACATCAAAATGATAGGCATGTGGTATTAATCGATAATAATCAATCAAACATTGACAAGGCTAATAAATTAGGATTGGAAGCAATTTCTGCCAATATTTATTCAGATAGTTTGACGGATAATATAGAGCTTAACGATATTGGGTATATGATGGCATTGACCGGCAATTCTGATATTAATAAATACGCCATTAATAAGTTTCAAGATATATTTGGCGAAAACGGTTCTTTTAGGTTGGTAGATGCAGATGAAATGAGCGACCCAGAAAACAATCCTAAAGAAGGGTTGTTTTCTCATACAGATGATTTTATTAAACTAACTGAAGCATCTAGAAAATATCCAGCAATACATGAAGTCGAACTTCACGATAAGGAGCATTACGAAGGCTTGATAGAAATTACCAAAGCCGATGCTGATATTGTTCCTTTATTTCTTAAAGACCCTGAGGGGGATATTGAAATCATTACTGCCTTCAGCAAAGATTTCACAGATATAAAGGAAGGCTACAAATTAGTCTATTTGGGCAAAATTTTTCCGTCTGAAAATCCAGAAAAAGAAAGCGTTAAAGAAATTTCTTAATCGTTAAGTTTAAGTACGGCCATAAATGCCTCTTGTGGCACTTCTACATTACCTACTTGACGCATTCTTTTTTTACCTTTCTTTTGCTTTTCCAAAAGTTTACGTTTACGAGAAATATCACCACCATAACACTTAGCGGTTACATCTTTACGTAATGCTTTAGTAGTTTCTCTAGAGATAATCTTTGCACCAATAGCAGCTTGAATAGGAATATCAAATTGTTGCCTTGGTATAAGTTCTTTTAACTTTGAACAAATCTTTTTACCAATGTTTACCGCATTATCAGCATGAAGTAAAGCTGAAAGAGCATCTACAGGCTGTGCGTTTAATAAAATATCAACACGTACTAATTTAGAAGGACGCATTCCTATAGGAGTGTAATCAAATGAGGCATACCCTTTAGAAACGGTTTTTAATCTATCATAGAAATCAAAAACTATTTCTGCTAAAGGCATATCAAAGTTAAGTTCAACACGCTCGGTGGTCAAATAAGTTTGATTTGTGATTACGCCACGTTTTTCAATACACAAAGACATGACATTACCTACAAAGTCAGCTTTTGTAATAATTGTAGCTTTTATATAAGGCTCTTCTACATGATCTATACTTGAAGGGTCTGGTAAATCTGTTGGGTTGTTTACAATAATTGGAATATCGGGATTTTTACGTGTAAATGCATGGTAACTAACATTGGGTACCGTAGTAATTACCGTCATATTAAACTCTCGCTCTAAACGCTCTTGAATAATTTCCATGTGAAGCATACCCAAGAATCCACAACGAAACCCAAAACCAAGCGCAGCACTACTTTCTGGTGCAAAAACAAGAGAAGCATCATTCAATTGCAATTTTTCCATAGAAGAACGTAATTCTTCAAACTCATCTGTGTCAACCGGATAAATACCAGCAAATACCATCGGTTTTACATCTTCAAAACCTCCAATTGCATTTTTAGTTGGGTTATCGGCATCTGTAATAGTATCGCCTACTTTAACTTCACGTGCGTCTTTAATTCCTGTTATCAAATAACCAACATCACCAGCTTTTACACTCTTTTTAACCACTTGAGTTAACTTCAAAGTACCTACTTCATCAGCATAGTATTCTTTGTCAGTAGCTACAAATTTTATTTTTTGACCCTTTTTAATTTCGCCATTAATAACTCTAAAATAAGTCTCAACTCCTCTAAAAGGATTGTAAACAGAGTCAAAAACAAGCGCTTGTAAAGATTCGTCAGGGTTTCCTTTTGGAGGAGGAATACGCTCAATAATTGCCGTTAATATTTCTTCAATGCCAATACCTGTTTTCGCACTTGCAGGTATAACATCTTCTGCTTTACAGCCTAAAAGGTCAACAATATCATCGGTAACTTCTTCTGGGCTTGCACTTGGTAAATCAACCTTGTTTAATACAGGTATAATTTCTAGATCATTTTCTAAAGCCAAATACAGGTTAGAAATGGTCTGTGCTTGTATACTTTGTGCGGCATCTACAACTAATAACGCACCTTCACAGGCCGCAATAGATCTAGAAACTTCATATGAAAAATCTACGTGACCAGGAGTATCGATAAGGTTTAGAATATATTGTTCACCCTTATAGGTGTAGTCCATCTGTATGGCATGACTTTTTATAGTAATACCACGCTCTCTTTCAAGATCCATGCTATCTAATAATTGCTCCTTTTTCTCTCGATCGGTAACCGAACCTGTAAACTCTAACAGTCGGTCGGCCAAGGTGCTTTTACCATGGTCAATATGTGCAATAATGCAGAAATTTCTAATGTTTTTCATAGCGGTAACGGTAATAATAGAGCAGTTTTAAACCAAGAATAGTACTCGGCGTTTAAAGAGCAATTGCAAATATAATCTAATTTATAGCGCTAAGCTTGGGTGTAATCGCCAATTTATACAAGTCATCTTTTCTTTGGATTACATAATTTGTAAAGGATTACAACGTTTTTTTAATTAGATTTGAAATTCAACCCAAGCTACTATTGAAACTACTATTTGCGATTTTAATTTTTACTGTTGGAATATCAGATTGTGTGTTTGGTCAAACCTATGAATTAAAAGGGGAGGTTAAAGATCAATTTCAAGAACCTGTTGCCTTTGCTTCTGTATTTCTTTTGAATGTGACCGATTCCACTTTGGTAAAGGGCACTTCAGCTGATGAGTACGGCAATTTTACTATTTCAAATATTCCTGAAGGACTCTATTTTTTGAAAGCTTCTTATGTGGGGCAGATGTCAAAAAATCTTGCGCTAGAGATAATAAAAGACACAAAAATAGGAGCGGTAATTATAGAGCAACAGGCAGAGCAACTTAATGAGGTTACCGTAACTAGCAATAGACCTGTTGTAGAACGAAAGGTCGATCGTATTGTTTTTAATGTTGAAAACACGGTGATTTCACAAAATAGCTCATGGGATATTCTACGTCAGACACCAGGGGTCATTGTAATGAATGATGAGTTACAAGTTAGAAATCAAGCGACAACCGTTTACGTTAACAATCGAAAAGTACAATTATCATCAGAAGAGGTTAGAAATCTTTTAGAGAATTATCAAGGGGAAAATATAAAATCAGTAGAAGTTATTTATAACCCTCCAGCGAGTTATGATGCTGAAGGTGGCTCAATTTTAAATATCATTACTCGTAAAAATGTATCTCTTGGGTATAAAGGAAATATCAGTGCAGGGTATACTCAAGGTGTTTTCCCGAAATATAATTTTGGCACGTCTCATTTTTATAAAACGGATAAACTTAATGTGAATGCGAGCTACAACTTTGCTCCAAAAAAGGAATTTAAGAATACACTAAGTACTACTAATTACAATAATGAAACAGGGGTCTTTTCTATTTGGGATACTGATTTTGACCAAATAATTCGAAGCAATACACATAGTGCAGGCCTTGTTATAGATTATGATTTAGATGACAAGAATAGTCTTAGTCTAACCTCTAACGCACAATTACAACCTAAAAGGGAATCTGATTTTTTTCAGAATACCATCATTAAAAATGGTTCGGGTGTTATAGATTCTACATTTACAACGGGAAGTTACCTAAATGAAATAAAGAACAATATATCTGGAGACCTAACCTATAAGCATAAATTTAAGGAAAGTGGAAATCTAAATATAAATGCCCATTACACATACTTTGACCTTGAAAGATCACAAGATGTGAATTCTAATTATTTTTTGCCCAATGGTTCATTTATTCGTGATTTTAACTTCTCGACCAATGCGAATCAGCAAATAGAAATTAAAACAGCTCAACTTGATTTTAATGATAATTTGGGAAGCGTTTTTTTTGAAACAGGGGTTAAAGGGTCGTTTATCAATTCTGAAAGCAAGTTAGATTATACGCTTAAAAATAATGGTTCAGTATTTATACCGAACTTATCTGATGATTATATCTACGATGAAAATGTATTGGCGGCATACTTTAGTTTTTCCAAAGATTGGGAAAAATGGAGCTTAAAAACGGGGCTAAGAGCAGAGCAGACCGAAAGTTCAGGTATTTCAGCAAATATTTCTACCATTAACAATCTAAGTTATTTTGAACTGTTTCCATCATTGTATTTGCTTCACAATATTAATGAACATCATAGCCTTTCTTTTGATTATTCTAGAAAATTACAACGACCTAGATATGAAGATTTAAATCCGTTTAGAACCTATATAAATGAACGAATATTTGTAGAGGGAAATCCAAACCTAACTCCTAGCTTCAGTCATAATTTTAATTTAAACTATACCCTGAATCAAGAATTCTATTTTGATTTTTATTACAGGGATAATGGCAGATATATATCCACACTTACATTTCAAGACAATGAAAATATAGTGTTAAGGGATATTACTCAAAACGTTCTCGCAAGTACTTCTTTTGGACTTGATTTCACTTACGGTAAATCCATCACGAATAACTGGTACCTATATAGTTATATTTCACTTTTTCATGAAGATGAAACATTTATTGCCTTACAAAGTAATGACTTTTCTTTTAAGAATGAGTTTAACGGAGCCTATGTTGATTTAACTAATTATGTAACCCTTTCTAATGATGGCACATTTAAAGGAGAATTGGGCTTTGTTTATATGTCAGGCTATTTACAGGGGTCTTATATTCAAGAACAATCTACCAATTTAACATTGGGGCTAAGAAAGTCCTTTATGAAGAATAGGGCCGTAGTTAGTGTAAGTGCTAACGACCTTTTAGGAAAATACAATGCCTATGTTTCTTCTAAGTATTTAAATCAAGACAATCGCTATTTATCTGCACCAGAAACGCAATATGTGAAGTTTGGATTTACGTATAATTTCGGGAATTTCCGTTTAGAGGATAACAAACGTGAAATAGATAAAATCGAGCGTGAGCGGCTAGAAAATTAATAATTCACGCTCCGAAAGTATACGTCTATTTTTCTTGTTAATTTTTTAATATTTCTGTAAGAGTTTTCCGATTTACTTTCCTATTTTTAAATCCTACAACCAATTAAATGATTAGAAATTTCTTTACCACATTGCTTTTTAGCTTAATAGTTTCTCTTGCCTTTTCGCAAGAATTTGAAATTACAGGTTTGGTCTTAGATGAAGACAAAAAACCGATGGTATTTGTAAATGTTCTTTTATTGACTCAAGAAGGTGATTTTATAAAAGGTACGGTAACCAATGATCATGGTTTCTATCGGTTTTTGGCTATCAAAGAAGGTACCTATCAGATTATTGCTAGCTATATTGAAAACACGGTAGAAAGTCAGTTAATACAATTATCTAAAAATACAGAAATTGAAACCCTTGTTCTGAACAGTGCACAGCAATTAGATGAGGTAGTGGTTACGCAAAAGAAACCTGTATTAGAACATATGGCAGACCGTCACATATTTAATATTGAGAATACCGCTCTTTCTGATAATGATATATGGAGTGTATTAAAGAGAACACCAGGTGTCATGGTCATGAACAATGAATTGTTGGTCAATGGCAGTTCGAAGGTGAATATAATGATCAACGGCAAACGAATTAATTTACCTGAAGAAGATATTATGAATTTGCTTTCTGGCAACTCGGCAGGCAATGTTCAATCGATAGAAGTAATTACTAGTCCGCCAGCAAAGTATAGTGCAGAAGGCGGATTATTGATTAATATTAAAATGAAGAAAAATTTAGTCGCTGGCTATAATGGTTCTGTATTCAACCGATATACACAAGGCGTTTTACCCAAACACACCTTGGGTATGGATCATTTCTTTAAAGGAAAGAAGATAGATTTTTCTACGAATTACAGTTTTAGCAACAATAGAGATTGGACGAGATATACCGACATCACCAATTTTTTTAATAACGGCCAAGCGAGTGAAACTTGGACGGCAGAACAGAAATCGATTACTAAAGAAAAAAGCCACACTCTAAACCTATTTCTAGATATTCAATTAGACGATAAGAATACATTAAGCCTAACTTCAAACAGCAGCTACGCCCCAAATGTCATCAATAATTATACATCTGAAACTGAAATAGAAAACACGAATGGGGCCACTACAGCTCGTTTAGCAGGCCTCAATATTTCTGACAAAGATGTTTTAAATACCGCTTATTATTTAGATTGGGTACATAAATTAAACGAAAAGGGAGCTGAGCTTTCTTTCAATACCCATTTCACCTATTATGACTACAAAATAATGCAAGAATTGAATAACAATTTTGTAGAAGGTGAATCTGAATTTATTACAGAAGATACTTTTAATGTTTCGTCTAATCAAATCATTAATCTGTATAGCGCACAAACCGACCTTACACAACCTTTAGGAGAGCATTCAACGATGGAAACAGGGTTAAGGTATGCCGCAATAAATTCTGAGGCAAGTATAGTTCAATCTGGTTTCAACCAAAGTAGAGACGGTGTAGATCCAACTGAATCAGGTATTTTTAATTACGATGAGAAAATTTATGCTGGGTATATCAGTTTAAATAATAGTTGGGAAAATTGGAAATTGAACTTAGGCTTAAGAGCAGAATATACAGACACCAAGGGCGAATTAAATACAGCGTTAGAAGCAAATATCAATTCATACATGAATTGGTTTCCTACCATGGCTTTATCTTATACAGTAGATAAGAATGCATTTTATTTAAAGTCATATCGACGAATTACAAGGCCTAGATACAATATTATAAACCCGTTTGAATATTATTTATCGGCAAACTCCATAATAACAGGCAACCCAAAACTGAAGCCCGCGTATTCAGATTATGTTCAATTCGATTATGTTTTTGATAAAGCCTATAAACTAGTGTTATTCGGAGGAAAAAAATATAATGAACAATCGCAGCAAGTATTTCAAGATAATACCACCAATATCATACGCACCCAGTACATTAATCTTGAATCGAATAATTACTATGGTGTAGATGCAAGCGTTTCGAAAGATATTACCTCTTTTTGGAATTTGTTTTTATTGATTAGTCACTATTACGATAAGGATAGCTTCACAGATTTGAATACTAATACCATTGTAGAAAACTCTATTTGGACCACACATACCCGAACCACCAATAGTTTTACTTTTTTAAGTGACAAGTCGCTATTTGCAGATTTGACCTATATTCATTTTTCACCACGTATTAGCGGAAATACTAGATTCGCTTCCTATGGTAAATTGGGTTTATCCTTTAGAAAGACCTTGTGGAGCAAAGCTGCAAGTATTTCTTTGGCAGTAGAAGATATTTTTAATGGTGGAGTTCTCTATGGAACAAGGAATTATCTTGACCAGAGTAACAGCACATCTTCGAGATGGGAAAATAGATTATTCATTGTAGGTTTCAGGTACAAATTCGGTAACACCAAAATAAGAGATAATTACAAATGGAAAAATACCGAAGAGGGCAAACGTTTGTAAGGAAATATTAGGCCATAACCAGAGCATATCGGTTATAGGGCACCGGTATTAAATCATCAGCTTCAAATCTGGGAGATTGCGCTGCTATTTTTTGCCGCACTTATTTCAAGGCTGTCTGAATATCCAAAGGAGATAAAATATTAAGTATACGCAACAACTACTCTTGCCATTCTGCAATAAATAAATTGGTATCTCTTGTTCCTCCATTATTTCGGTTACTTGAAAAGGCCAAGTATTTGCCGTTATTTGAAAATACCGGAAAGGCATCAAAGGTTTCACCATGCGTTACCCGCTCAAGGTTTTTACCATCGATATCTATAAAATATAGATTAAAGGGAAAGCCCTTTTCAGCTTCAAAATTACTGGAAAACAGAATTTTTTTTCCTGATGGGTGAAAAAACGGACTCCAATTAGCATTTCCTAAAAAGGTGAGTTGCTTTAGGTCACTACCATCGGCATTACAGATAAAAAGTTCCATATCAGTTGGCTCAACTAAGCCTTCTGCTAACAGGTCCTTGTATTTCTTAATGGCTTCTGGAGTTTTAGGCCTTGAAGCTCTAAAAATGAGTTTGGTGCCATCGGGTGAAAAGAACGCACCACCATCATAACCCAATTCGTTGGTTATTTGTTTTACTCCAGTACCATCTAAATTCATGGTGTAGAGTTCCAAGTCGCCACTTCTGGTAGAGGTAAATACAATTTTATCACCTTTTGGCGAAACCGTTGCCTCAGCGTCATAACCTGGCTCTGAAGTAAGTTGAGAAGTTATATTCCCCTGCAAGTCGGCCACAAAAATATCAAAGGAATCATATACAGGCCATACATAATTACCATTTTTGCGCAAGGGTACTTCGGGGCATTCCTTATCCACTAAATGGGTAGATCCGTATACAAAATGTTTATTGTCCGGAAGAAAATAAGCACATGTAGTTCGGCCCATGCCAGTACTAACCATGGGCGGTTTGGCATCCTTAAAATTTTCATCAATGTTCATTAAAAACATTTGGTCGCAATTCAAATCCCACGAGGTATTGTTAGATTGGAAAATCATTTGGGTATCGTCCCAATTCCAATAGGCTTCTGCGTTATCGCCCCCGAATGTAATTTGCCGAATACTTTTAAAGTATTTTTCCTCTGGATAAATTAAAGTGTCGTTACCAGCCATTAAGGAGGGTGTTTCAACAGCAACTTCTTTTTGTTTTTTAGGCTCATTTTTACAACTACCAACGATAAATAGAAGTAAAAGCAGGGTAATAGTTCTCATAGGATGCTTAATTTTGAAAGAAATGAAATCAAAAATGGTTAAAAAAATTCTATTTCCGTTTATTTTATTTTTGTTACTGGGATGTAAACAAGATATAAAACCTCCAATACGTATTGAGGATGATGTTGCCTTTTTAGCAAATGATGTATTAAAGGGTAGAGAAACCGGAAGCCTAGAAGAAGTTGTTGCCGCAGAATATATTCAACAACGCTTTAAAGACATAGGCTTGTCACCAAAGGGAAATGCAGACACCTATTTTCAATCCTTTACGTTTACCCCTAAAAAAGACCCACACGGCCAGGTTCAGTTTGTAAATGGGGATAGTACTATTACAGGTACCAATGTCATAGGCTTTTTAGATAATAAAGCAGATAAAACCATTGTCATTGGGGCACATTATGACCATTTAGGCATGGGCGGTTCAGGCTCTTTATATACCGAAGGTGAGGCTGTTCATAATGGAGCAGACGATAATGCCAGTGGCGTTGCAATTCTTCTTCAATTAGCTTTAGAGGTACAAAAAGAAAATTATCAAGGGAATAATTATCTATTTATAGCATTTTCGGGGGAAGAAATGGGTTTGTTGGGCTCTAACTATTTCACCAAAAACCCGACCATCGATTTGTCAAAAGTCAATTATATGTTGAATTTAGATATGGTTGGCAGATTACGGGAAAACAAAACACTGTCGATTACAGGAACAGGCACTAGCCCAATTTGGAATCAAGTATTGAATGCCTCGAATACCGATTTTAAATTGGTGTTGGGAGAATCTGGCGTAGGACCATCTGACCACACTTCCTTTTATCTACAGAATATTCCTGTGCTACATTTTTTTAGTGGCCAACATGAAGACTACCATAAGCCCAGTGATGATTCAGATAAGTTGAATTATGAAGGTATGCGACAGATTCAAGACTATATTGAAGCCGTCATATTGGAGTTGAATAACAGTTCTAAATTGGCGTTTCGAAAAACTAAAAATGAAAGTGAAGAAGTGCCGATGTTTAAAGTTGTATTGGGTGTTATGCCCGATTATCTTTTCGATGGAAAAGGAATGCGTATCGACGGCATCACAGAAGATAGGCCCGCAGCAATGGCAGGCCTTCAAAAAGGGGATGTTGTTATTCAATTAGGCGATAGTATCGTAACCGATATGATGAGCT
>TARA_R110001592_G_scaffold79795_2_pt1 | contig 18255 bp, 18 predicted proteins | sample TARA_R110001592 | Tara Oceans TARA_R110001592 (sample SAMEA4398387) | marine metagenome | biome: Polar Biome; feature: [SRF] surface water layer (ENVO:00010504); material: water (ENVO:00002006), including particulate matter (ENVO:01000060) such as... | depth 5 m | reverse complement strand
GGATGACTTTAAAAGAGCTCAAGCAGACATAAATTCTCTAGGGTTATTATAATGAAGCAACCTAAAGTTCTTGCTGTTATACCTGCTAGGGGTGGAAGTAAGGGGTTACCAGGCAAAAACATAAAAGTACTTGGTGGCAAACCATTAATAGCTTGGACCATTGACGCAGCTTTAAACGCTAACTTTATCGAAAAAACAGTTGTGACGACTGATTGTCAAGATATAGCAATAGTAGCGAAAAATTTTGGTGCCGAGATTCCTTTTATTCGTCCAGCTGAGCTTGGTTCAGATACAGCTACAACTAGTGATGTGGTTTCTCATGTCCTTAATTCGATGCAAGAGAAATATGATATTATTATTCTTTTGCAACCAACATCGCCATTTAGAACGACAAAAGATATTGAAAATGCATTCGAACTGTATAAGTCAACGAGTACATCATCAGTAGTTAGTGTTTATCTGGCTGATAAGAGCCCCTATTGGTATTTTACTAGAGATAATATAGGTATAATAAACCCAGTTTTAAATATGGAAGGTCAATTCTCAAGAAGGCAAGAGTTGCCCGATACTTATTTATTGAATGGTGCTATTTATATTGTTGATGTGAAAAAATTTTTGAGTTATGAAAAATTCATATTTGATGATTCGCTTTCTTATGTTATGTCTAAAGAATCATCAATTGATATTGATGAAGCCATAGATTTTCAACTAGCCCAACTTATATTAGGTGTAAAATGATAGAGAAAAGAAATATTCAGGAGATGTATAATCTTCCTAGTGACGTTGTTTTTTGCAAAAAATGTACAATTTCAAATCAAAGACCTCGAATTAAATTTGATGAAAAAGGTGTTTGCAGTGCTTGTAATTTTGCTGAATTTAAACGTACTGCTATTGATTGGGAGCAAAGGGATAAGGAATTAGTTGAACTTTGTAATAAGCACAGAAAAAGTGATGGCAGTTATGATGTTATCGTACCTTGCAGTGGCGGGAAAGATGGAAGCTTTGTAGCACATATGTTGAAGTATAAATATAACATGAATCCACTTTGTGTTACATGGGCTCCGCTATTGGCAACAGAGTTAGGCCGTAAGAATTTAGATAATTTTATTGCAGCAGGATTTGATCATATTCTTGGTACACCTAACCCTAAAGTTACGCGTAAACTAACTCAACTTGCTTTTACTTACATTGGAGACCCATTCCAACCTTTTATTTATGGGCAGACAAATTTTCCAATGAAAATGGCTATTCAACATGATGTTCCATTAATTATGTATGGTGAAAATGGTGAAGTTGAATATGGAGGTGACATGAAAAATGCACTTTCGCCTACAAGAGAAATAGCTGATCATGATGGTCATTACTTTTCTGGTAAGCCTCCTGAATTCTGGGAAGAACATGGTTTCACCAAAGCTGATCTAGCTCCCTTCTCAGCGCCACCAATGAAAAAAATTCGTGATAACAATACAGAAATTCATTTTTTTGGATATTATAAAAATTGGGATCCTCAAGAATGTTATTATTATGCAAGGGAAAATACAGGGTTTAAACCTAACACTGAACGCTCTGAAGGGACATATTCTAAATATGCGAGCTTGGATGATAGAATAGATGGTTTTCACTATTATCTAGCATATATAAAGTTCGGTATTGGTAGAACGACCTCTGATGCAGCCCATGAAATTAGAGATGATAAGATCGAACGTGACGAAGGGATAGCATTAATTAAGCGTTATGATGGCGAGTTCCCCGCTAAGCATTATCAAACATTTCTAGAGTATTGCAATATAACTGATGAGCAGTTTTGGGAAGTTATCGATAGTTGGCGTGCGGATCATTTATGGACAAAAAATGATGGCGAGTGGAAGTTGAATACTGATGTGTCGAAATCATGAAATTAAAGGTTAATTATTAATGAAAAATGTACGCCTTATATCCAGGTTAGATGTTAAAGGTTCTAACTTGATCAAGGGAGTCCATCTTGAAGGTCTTCGTAAAATAGGAGATCCTCAAGAACATGCTGTTAAGTACTATAAGCAAGGTGCAGATGAAATTATTTACATGGATGTTGTTGCCAGCCTTTATGGTAGAAATAATTTAAGTGATATTGTAGAGCGTACTGCTGAGAATGTATTCGTTCCCATTACGGTAGGGGGCGGAATTCGTTCTATAGAAGATGTAAGGCATCTATTACGGTGTGGTGCTGATAAAGTTGCTATCAATACTGCTGCTACGCAAAATCCAAATTTAATTTCTGAAATAGCTGAGGTTTTTGGTTCTCAATGTGTCGTTTTATCTGTGGAAGCCACTCGTCATACTAATGGTCAATGGGGCGTTTACACTGATAATGGTAGAGAAAAGTCTTCATATGAGGTTAGAGAATGGATTGTTAAAGCCGTGGAACTTGGGGTTGGTGAAATTATGCTTACATCTGTTGATCAAGAAGGAACGGGCAAAGGTTTTGATCTTGAGTTAATAAATCTTGTTGCTAGTGAAGTGAATGTCCCTATTATTGCTAGTGGAGGTATGGGGAATGTAGAACATATTATTCAAGCTATAGAAGTTGGTGCAGACGCAGTTGCAATGGCAGACGTTCTTCACTATAACAAAATGACAATGAATGATATTCATAAAGAATGTATTGAATCAGGCCTGCACGTAAGGAAAGTACGATGAATATTGGCGTATTGGATTATGGAGCAGGAAATTTAAAAAATGTATGTCGAGCTATAGAACACTTGGGTTACAAATATACACTTGTTTCTAATAAGGAGGAAGTATTATCTGTTGATAAGCTAGTAATTCCAGGTGTCGGAGCCTTTAAAGTTGCTATGGAACAGCTAAAAGAGCTTGAATTAATTGAACCCTTAAATGAATTAGCTGTAAAAGGAGTCCCAATTCTTGGGATTTGTTTGGGAATGCAATTACTATTTCAGGAAAGTCTAGAGTTTGGGCTTACAAAGGGCTTAGGTTTGCTTAAAGGCAATATTGATTTAATTGCATCTACAGATTTAAATGGCGAGCAGTTAAAAGTGCCGCATATAGGGTGGAATGAATTAATTATTAATGATTTGAACAAAAAAATAATTCAAGGGATTAAAAATGACGATCCTGTGTATTTTGTTCATTCATTTCGAGCTGGTAATTTAGATGATTCGCAATTAATCGCCTATTGTATATATGGCGGGCATGTATTGCCTGCAATAGTTCAGCGCAATAATATTGTAGGTTGCCAGTTTCACCCTGAAAAAAGTGGTGAACTAGGCTTGAAGGTCTTTGATAATTTTTTACGGAATAATTCATGAATTTATTACTTATAGGTGCGGGGCAACTTGGTAGTCGCCATCTTCAGGCGTGTTTGAAATATCAGAACAAACTTAATATTTATGTCGTTGATAATTCAAAAAGTTCACTTGATCTATCTGAAATGCGTGCGAAAGAAATTGATAATTTGGAAAATCATAACGTTAAATATCTTATGGATTTATCATTGATTGATGAGATTTCTTTTGATTATTTGATTCTTGCTACAGGAGCTTCTGTTAGGTATCAAATTTTAGCCAATGTACTGAAATTATTTACTATCAAGTATGCTATTTTAGAAAAAGTGCTCTTTCAGGATTTACAGTCTTATAAATATGCTAGTCAACTTATTAAAGATAATAATTTAACCACTTTCGTGAACTGCCCTTTAAGAGTTTACCCTTTTTTTAAAGAAATAAAGAATAAATATATTTCAAACAAAAACAAAACAACATTGAAATATGTAGGCGGTGAGTGGATCGGTATAGCCTGTAATTCAATTCATTATATAGACTTGATGAATTTTATCACCGATGAAAAGCTAATCAGTATAAGCACTGAGCGACTTGATGATGGCTATATTGATAGTAAACGTCCAGGCAATGTCGAGTTTACAGGTGTTTTAGATGCTTCGTTTGAATCAGAGTCATGTTTATCTATACAAGCTATCAAAGGTAGTCAGCAGGATTCAATTATTGAAATTTCAAATGGTAATTACAAAATCACGGTAGATGAATTATCAGGAAAGTACTGCGTTTATGATAATGAGACTTTAATTGAAGAGAGTCACTATGATATATTATATCAAAGCAATTTAACGCACAAAATGATTGAGCAAATAGAGCAAACACAATCGTGCGAGCTTATTGATTTTGATGAATCAGTGAAGCTTCATCAAGAGTTTATTAGTAAATTGCTTGTTCATTATAATAAACTTTTAGAAAGTAAAATAACAAAACTCCCTATCACTTAAGAGATACCAAAATGATTTATGTAGTAGGAGCCGGATACATGGCTCGTGAATATTCTCGTGTACTAAAAGCTTTGAAAGAGCGTTTTTTAGTTATAGGCCGTGGTGAAGAGACGGTTGATAAATTAAAGTCTGAATTGGATATCGATTCAGTCTCTGGTGGCTTATCTAATTTTTTACTAAATAATAAACAAGTTCCTGACTGCGCGATAGTATGCACGCCCGTTGAAACTTTAGCATCCATTACTAAGGAGTTATTGGCTTTCGGTGTGAAAAAAATATTGATCGAAAAACCCGGTGCACTATCAGTTCAAGAACTTAATGAAATCAAGATGCTTGAGGCAGAAAAAGGTGCATCCGTACTAATCGGTTACAATCGTAGGTTCTTTCAAGCAACTTTAGCTCTTGAAGAAAAGCTAAAAGAGGAAGAGTTAGTTGCAGCTAATTTTGAAATGACTGAATGGTCACACTTAATAGAAAATGAACCTTGTAGTGATACTGTTAAACAGCGATGGGTATTGGCTAATTCTTCGCATGTGATCGACTTAGTGATGCATATAACTGGGCAATTCAAAGAATTATCCACTTTTACTTCAGGCAGTTTAGCTTGGCACAAATCTGCTGCAAGGTTTGTCGGATCTGGAGTTAGTGAAAAAGGTATATTAATTTCATATTGTGGTTATTGGGATGGTCCAGGCCGTTGGTCAGCCGAATTTATTACAACCAAAAATAGATATATCTTTAGACCTATGGAAAAACTGCAAGTGCAAGCGATTGGCAGTGTTTCAGTTGAGTTTGATGAAAAAATTGATTATGAGTTAGATGAAAAGTTTAAGCCGGGATTATATTTACAAACGATAGCTTTTTTATCTGAAGATTTTCATAAGCTTTGTTCTTTAGATAAGCAAATTTCATCCTTCTCTATTTATAATGATATAGCCAATTATTGATACTTAGCACTTATTATTTTAACTTATATAAACAAAGAGATTTTTAATTGTTTCGTTCTCTATCCATAATTTCTGTTATAACACTTTTTAGTGCAGCTTTTCCTTTCCTTCTTCTTCCTATAATCACTCGTTTGGTTGATATGAAAGATTACGGAAACTTGATAATCCTTGAAACACTGATGGTGATTTTAACACCAATCATTCAATTCTCTGTTTCGGGGATAGTAGTAGAATTTTTTAAATTGACAAAGGATGAGTTCAAGAAATACATCAGTAATTCACTATTAATTGCAATACCTGCTTTCATTGGTAGTGAAGTAATTCTTTTTTTTGCCGCAGAAGTTATAGCTGAAAAATTCGCAGTGAATCATATTTGGCTATATTTTTTGCCCATTATAGTATTGCTAAATTTAACTATACAAACCTTAACAACTATTTATCAATGTGAGAAAAATTATAAAGGATATTCATTCTTTTTAATTGGCCCAAATTTAATTAGTTTTATTCTAACAATTTTATTTTTAAGTATATTTGAATTAGGTTGGCAATCAAAATTATATGCCATAGCTGTTTCATTTTTAATTTTTTCTTTTATTGCTCTCTATATTCTTTATAAAGGTTCCTATATTTCAAAAAATATTCAAATGTATTTTGTTTCGTTAAATTTGAAATTTACACTCTCATTAATCCCACATACATTAGCAGCTAGTCTTTACTTTGTAGCAGACAGATTGTTTATCTCCGATATGTTAGGGAATGCCTCTGTTGCTGTATATGCTGCAGGTATGCAACTTGCCTTAATTATGTCGGTAGTACAAAATTCTATAAGTAAGGCTTGGAATCCTTTTGTTTTAGAGTTTATGGGGAACATGGCAGAAAAACAGAGAGATGTGTCAAAGGAATATAAAAAGTTGGCTACGTTTATGTTTTATGGTTGCTCTGTGGTAACAATCATGTCCGTAGTACTAGCTACTATTATTAATTTCTCTATTGTATATTTATTGCCTGCAAATTATGAACAATCTAAATATCTAGGAATGATGTTGGTAGGAGCTTTTTGTTTACTCGGTTATTATAAAATTGTATCGCCCATTCTTTGGTTTCATAAACGAAGTTCAGCGTTATCAAAAATCACTTTAGTAGTCTTTTTTATAAACTTGTTGCTTAATTACTCACTAATACCTCTTTATGGTGTCTATGGTGCATGTTATGCAACAATTATTAGTATTCTTTTACAGTTTGTTTTTACATTATTACTCGTAACAAAAATCGCTTCAGTACATATAAAAGAGGATGAGTTCAATGAAAAACCAGCATAATGACCTTTTTATAATAATACAGCCGCTACAGTATCTGCAAGCATTAGAGTTGAAAAAAACAGGGTATTTCAATACATTAGTTGTACTTGGTTCCAATAAAAAAAGTCAATTACATAGTCTTGTCAAAGAGGATGATTGGGATAGGATTGTTTGGCTAAGTTACAATGGGACATTTTTAGATATAATACAGCATCGAAAAGCGATTAAAGTGCTACTTGATAGTTTTACTCATTTAAATGAAATTTTTGTGAGCTCATTTTACAATGAGTTCATGAATATGATCGTTAACTATTTTCCAAAAAATAGTAGGGTTTTATTAGAGGATGGTACAGCAAATCTATTGATTGATAGTAGTACAAGGTATGCAACAATTAAATTTCGGTTAAAAAATTATTTGTGCAAATTATTTGGATATAATGTAAGCCCTATTAATGAAGCTAAAATTTTTACAGTGTTCAAGCCTAATAGCGGTAAAGTTCCTAAAATTGCAACTGAAGTTATTGTTAATGAGTATCGAAAATTAAGAGCTGAATTGTGTAGCTTTAAAGTAAATGATGAAATTTATTTTGTCAGTTCTGCTTTTATTAGTTGCGGGATGATTTCAAAAGAAGATTATATGGAATTTCTATCTAAATTGGCTTACGAATATTCTGATAAAACTCTTAATATAATATTGCATAGATTTGATAATTTAGCTGATTTTTATCCGCTTTCAATACATAGTAATGTCAATGTTATAGCTTCTACCGGACCTATTGAATTGTATTTTATTGACAATAAAATAAACCCCTATAAGGTCATCACAGCAGGATCTGGCGCAACCGAATCGTTAAAGTTAATCTATGGGATTAACATTGATATTATTATGCCAAATTTACGTTGTTTTAATAAAAAGTGGCAAAGAGAAATGGATACTTTAGCATTGCATTTTAAAGAATCACATACAGTTAGATTTATATAAAGGATTATAGATGTTTAGAATGTTAAGATTTTTCAAACGATATCATAGTTTGTTTAGACGTTTTTTTTGGCAAAAAAAAGTTCGTATATTGGCAAAAAAAACAGGGAGTAATATCTATATTGGCAGTTCTTCATCTGTTAATGCGAATACAGTTATAGGTGAAGAGTTTAGCAGTAACGGTATTACGATCAAAGGAACTGGCAATGTAGAAATAGATGATTTTGTTCATACTGGATGTGATCTATTAATATTAACAAGTAATCATAATTACAAATCAGCAACTAAGCTACCCTATGACAACACTATAGAAGATAAAAATGTTTATATAGGTAGAGCTGTTTGGATAGGTGATCGGGTTACAATTCTTGGTGGGGTCAATATCGGTGAAGGTGCAATTGTTCAAGCTGGTAGTGTTGTAACTAACGACATACCAAAATTGGGAATCGCGGGTGGAAACCCAGCCAAAACCTTTAAATATCGTGATCAAAAACATTTTGATTTACTATCTAAAAATAACCATTTTTTGTTTTTGTGACCTGTATTTCTTTAAATGTTTACACCGCGTAAGTTCAACAGAGAAAAAATTGATGAATAAGACATTTAAAGTGATGATTTATTATGCCCAATAAATATTGGACACTCACGATTGCTCAATACGTTTACTTAAGTTATGCCATATATCTTGCTGTGCTCTGGATGTTTGTAAACTATGGAGGTAGAGGGTTGCAACCATATGAAGGTGCTGGTATTCGTTGGTTCTTGATAACCATACCACTATTCATATTTATGGGTGTAAATCTATTACTTTTATTTGCTCAACCATATTTAAAACGCAGCCCAATTTTTATCTTTCTTACGTTATACACTCTGTGTGTATTAATAGTTTCGACTATAAATATGGATCTGAAGCACTTATCTGAGATTATTCGTTGGGTATTCCCGATAATGTTCATCGTGCATTTTAGAACTTATATGCCTTTTCGTATACTAAATGTTCTTTATTTAATAGCGGTTGTCATCATTATCCTTACTTTTAATCCTATTGATTCAGATTACGGTTTTTTACCAGGTCAAACAACAACGAATTTACATCAGGGACTTTGGTGGAGAATATCCATATGGAAATATATGACTCCACCTTATTCGGCGGCATTTTCAATAATAGTTTTTTTTGCTAATTACTTTCTTAATAAAGGTAATAGCAGAATAGTTTTTTACGTATTAACTTTGTATTTTATTATATTGAGTGGGAGTAGAACGGGCTATTTAGTATTTTTGATTCTATTTTCTGTTGTCTTTCTTAACCAATTTTATAAGTTTAAATATAATAAATTGTTCAGTATTATTCCTATAGCATCTGTTCTCTTTATTTTCTTGTTACAATTTTTTGCAGATCTATTACCTTTGTTAGGTATTCAAAATGAGTTTTTGAATAGTGCTATATTACGGAATAATGATAGCAGCGGAGGCGCGAGTAATTTATCTTCTAGATTTCTTATTATATTAGAACATGTAAGGCTTGTTCAAGAAGCAGGAGTTTCTGGCGTTTTTGGTTTAGGTTCTGATATTTATTCGTCTCCAGCGTGGACCAGTAATGGAGGAGGTTTAGGAGGAACAACTGATTCTAATCTTTCACATTTAATAGCAAGAGATGGACTTATTATTGTGTTTCTAATTTTGGCATTTAGCTGTTTCTTTATTGAGGCGATGAAAAGTAAAAATATGCTAGCTTATCTTGTTTTATTATCATTGCTTCTCTATACCGTGGGTTATGGTGCTTGGCATAACTTAACCAGTCCTGTATTTGTTATATTTCTTGGTTTTCTTTATCAACCAAACAGGATTAATGTTAAAAGATAGATAAATTTTATTGAGCAATCGAATGTGGAAAGGCCGTTAATTTTGGAGTTAAGGCATTAGCTTGGCTAGCTTAATATTTTGGCCCACAAAATAAATTTCAATATTGATAGCGATAGGTAAGAGTGATAACTTTATTTATCTGTTGTTAAAATTTTAGGGTGTATTTTAAATGTACGAATATAATTACACGGGTGATAGTTTTATATGAAAAATATTTTAGTTTGCTGCTCTTCTTTTTACCCTGCATATAAGTCGGGAGGACCAGTGAGGAGTTTGTGCAATCTAGTTGATGAATTAGATGACTCAGTTGTGTTGGATGTTATATCGAATGACCGAGATATGGGGGATACAGAATCGTTTACTAATATAAAAGTTAATTCATGGGCGAATAGCTATAAAAAAGCAAACGTTTATTATTTATCACCTGAATATCACTTTCTGTTTAATCTGAAAAATATTTTCGCTGGAAAGTTTTATGAAGTTATATATTTGAATAGCTTTTTTGATTTTAAATTTTCAATCAGGTTTCTACTTCTAGTTATTCTCGGTAGACTTAAAACTAAAAGTATTATACTTGCACCTAGAGGTGAACTTACTACTGGAGCTATGAGCCTTAAGGCATTTAAGAAAAAAATTTACTTGGCGTTTTTTAAATGTATTGGAGGAAATAATAGAGTTACATTTCATTTTACTTCACAAGGAGAAGTAGATGAAGCTATTGGATTTCTTGGTAATGTCAAATACCAACTTATTCCAAATATGCACGAAACCCCGCCTCAATATATTGAAAAAGAAAAAAATGTAGGCTCAATAAATATTCTTTTTTTATCTAGAATTTCACCGAAAAAAAATCTGATAACGATTTTAAATACACTAAATTTTTTGGATACAGGTATTATTAATTTTACAATAGCAGGCACCATTGATGACAAAGCATATTGGGAAAAGTGCCAATTGTTAATTGATTTATTGCCCCAGAATATTAACGTTGAATTCTTAGGTCCTTTAAGCCGAAATGATGTAAGAGAAGAGTTAAATAAAAGTCATTTGTTTTTTTTGCCAACCTTAAATGAAAATTATGGGCACGCAATTGTTGAAGCTATGGTGCATTCAAATATAGTCATGCTTTCTAATCAAACACCATGGACAGATGTGAGAAATTATGGAGGATTTGTCGGTGATGTTTATGATATAGATTATTACTCTGAGTCGATAAAGGAAATTATCAAAATGAATAAAGGGGACTTTAATTTTTCAACTCGGAATATTTATGGTTTTTGTAGCGCTATATTAGATGATAACGCATCCAGAATAAAAAAAATGTTTAATTAATTAGTAGGTTTTTCATGTTTAAAAATAAAATATTATTAATAACCGGTGGCACGGGGTCATTTGGTAATGCGGTTCTAAACCGTTTTTTAGAAACTGATATCAAAGAAATCCGTATTTTTTCTCGTGACGAAAAAAAGCAAGATGATATGCGTAAGGCATTTAACAATGACAAGTTGAAGTTTTATATTGGTGATGTGCGTGATCCTCAAAGTATCTCAACTGCCATGCGGGGTGTTGATTATGTTTTTCATGCTGCCGCATTAAAGCAAGTACCATCGTGCGAGTTTTATCCGTTAGAAGCTGTTAAAACAAATGTATTAGGTACTGAAAATGTTTTAGAATCGGCTATTTTTCACAATGTAAGTCGTGTTGTTTGTTTAAGTACAGATAAAGCTGTATACCCCATTAATGCTATGGGTATATCTAAAGCAATGATGGAAAAAGTGATCGTTGCTAAAAGCCGTAATTTGGATGGCACTAATACTGTTATCTGTGGCACACGTTATGGTAATGTTATGGCTTCACGTGGTTCAGTTATCCCTTTATTTATTCGTCAAATTATTGAAGACACACCAATTACTTTGACCGACCCTTCTATGACTCGTTTTATGATGACATTAGATGATGCTGTTGATTTAGTGCTACATGCTTTTGAACATGGTGCCAATGGTGATATTTTTGTTCAGAAAGCACCTGCAGCAACTATTGAAGTAATGACACAAGCGATTCTTGAAATGATTGGCAAACCTGATCACAAAGTTAATGTGATTGGTACACGTCATGGTGAAAAGCTATTTGAAGCATTGTGTAGCCGTGAAGAGATGTTTGTTGCACAAGATCAAGGCGAATATTACCGAGTTCCTGCTGACAACCGTGATCTGAATTATGCACAATATACCGAGGAAGGTGAAAAAGATCTTTCTATTATCGAAGATTATAACTCTCATAATACTGAACGTTTAGATGTTGAAGGTATGAAAGAATTGTTACGTAAACTTGACTTTATGCGTGAAATTGAAGCTGGTAATTTGTTTGTTCCTGAAGGTGTGTAAATGAATATTTTAGTAACAGGTGCTGCGGGGTTTATTGGCAAAAATTTGTGTGTTTTCCTACAAGAAGCAGGCTTTGACAATATAGAAAAAATCACCCGCGATGATGATGATGAAAGTATTTCTGAAAAGGTAAAGTCTGCAGACTTTATCTATCATCTTGCTGGAATTAATCGCCCTAAAAATGATGATGAATTTAAAAAAGGTAATACTAATTTAACGCAGCAGATTATTAATACATTAATTGAATCTGAACGTAAAACACCAATTTTATTAACCTCTTCAATTCAAGCTGAGCTTGATAATCCCTATGGGTCTAGTAAAGCAGGAGCGGAGCTAGCTGTTTCTGAATATCAGAAGCAAACAGGTGCAGCTACCTATATTTATCGTTTACCTAATGTGTTTGGTAAATGGTGTCTTCCAAATTATAATTCTGCAGTTGCCACCTTCTGTCATAACACGATAAATGACTTGCCTATCACTATTCATAATCCTGATTCAGTACTTAATCTTGTCTATATAGATGATGTTTGTCAGTCGTTTGTAGGCTTATTAACTAATACTTCTCAAAACACAGAGCAATATATCTATGTTGAGCCAATTTATCAAACAACCGTTGGTGAAGTGGTTTCATTGCTTACTGAGTTTAAAGAAAGTCGTGAAAATATGATTTCAGCTAACGTGGGCGAAGGTTTTATTCGTGCTCTTTATTCAACTTATATTAGTTACCTTGCCCCAGAGCAGTTTGTATATAATGTGACTCGACATAGTGACGAGCGTGGTACATTTGTTGAGATGCTTAAAACTAAAGATGCAGGTCAATTTTCATTTTTTACTGCTCATCCAGGCATTACACGTGGTGGTCATTATCACCATACTAAAACAGAAAAATTCTTAGTCATTAATGGTAAAGCTTCATTTAAATTTAGACACATAAGCACTGGTGAATCTTATGAACTAATTGTTGATGGCGAAGAATCTCGTATTGTTGAAACAGCTCCTGGTTGGTCACATGATTTAACTAATATTGGAAAGAATGAGTTAGTCGTAATGCTTTGGGCAAATGAAATATTTGATCGTGAAAATCCTGATACTATTTATCATAAGGTATAAATTGTGAAAAAATTAAAAGTTATGACGATATTAGGCACTCGCCCTGAGATTATTCGTCTTGCCTCTGTAATGGAGACCTTAGAGAAATTTACCGAACATAAATTAGTTCATACGGGTCAAAACTATGATTATGAACTGAATCAAGTTTTTTTTGATGAATTAGGTGTTCGTGAACCAGATCACTTTTTAAACGTGGATACGTCGTCTCTTGGTAAAGTTTTAGGTGAAATTTTAATAAAGACCGAAGAAGTTATATTAAAAGAAAAGCCTGATGCAGTTTTAGTCTTGGGTGATACTAATAGCGCAATTGCTATTATGATGGCAAAACGTATGAAGATACCTACTTATCATATGGAGGCGGGTAATCGTAGTTTTGATGCTAACGTACCTGAAGAAATTAATCGTAAAGTTGTAGATCATTTAGCTGACTTTAATTTGGTATATACAGAGCATGCTCGCCGTCACCTCATCAGCGAAGGTTTAAGTCACCGTTTTATTTATGTTACTGGTTCACCAATGCTTGAGGTATTGAACTCTAAAAAAGCTAAAATAGAGGCAAGTGATATTTTAACTAGATTAGAACTTGAACAGAAAAAATACTTTATTGTCAGTGTACATCGAGAGGAAAATGTAGATAATCCTGAAAGCCTTAAAAAAGTAGTTGATTGTTTAAATCAACTCTATGATAAATATGGTTATCCTATTGTTGTTTCTACCCACCCAAGAACTAAAAAAAGGCTAGAGAAATTAAATCTTGATGTAACCACGCGAGATATTCGCTTTTTGAAACCGTTTGGTTTTATTGATTACAATAAGCTTCAAAAAGAAGCTTTTTGTGCGATCTCAGATAGCGGCACAATCGCTGAAGAATCGGCAATGTTAGATTTCCCTGCGGTAACTATCCGTCAATCAATTGAACGCCCAGAGGCTTTAGATGCGGGCTCTATAATATTAACAGGTTTAGAGCCTGATATTTTAATTTCTTCTGTTGATCTAGTTACAAAAGAAGCTGATTTATACCCTAATCGTGAAGTACCAGCAGAATATAGAGTTGAAAATACATCGTTAAGAGTTCTGAAGCTAATATTAGGAACTGCAAAGTTGACTAATAGGTGGAAAAATATGGAAACTTTTTCAAGGTATGAGTGGTAAGTTTAAATGAGAATATTAATGCTGACTCAGTGGTTCGATCCGGAGCCAACCTTTAAAGGAATGCTCTTCGCTAAAGCGCTACAAAAAGCTGGGCATGAGGTAGAGGTGATTACAGGATTCCCAAATTATCCAGGTGGCAAGGTGTATCCAGGCTATAAAATCAAGTGGTTGCAAAAAGAGATTGTTGATGGTGTTAAAATAACACGAGTTCCCCTTTACCCAAGTCATGACCAGTCAGCTAAGAAGCGCATTGCGAATTATATTTCCTTTGCTTTTACTTCAACAGTTTACGGTGTTTTTGGTGCTAAAAAGGCGGATGTGATTTATGTTTACCACCCACCAGTAACTGTCGGTATAGCTGGTGCTGTTATTGGAATGTTGAGGCGAACCCCATTTGTTTATGATGTTCAAGATCTTTGGCCTGATACATTAAGAGCCACAGGGATGCTAACAAATAAAAGAGTTCTAAATGTTGTTAATGAAGCATGTAGTTGGGTTTATAAAAAAGCTTCTCACCTCGTTGTATTATCTCCGGGATTTAAGAACAAACTAATTGAAAGGGGAATACCTGAACGTAAGCTGTCAGTAATTTTTAATTGGTGTGATGAACAGTCTCTAGCCAAGCATTCTTCAAGCAAAGAAGTTATCTTGCCTAAGGGCTTTAATGTTGTTTTTGCCGGAAATATGGGGCCTGCACAGGCATTAGATGTAGTGCTGGATGCCAGTAAGTTGTTGTTGGTAAGTAACCCCAAGGTTAACTTAGTGATGGTTGGTGGAGGATTAGATGTTGAACGCCTTAAAAATGAGGCGATTGCCCGTGATTTAAGTAATATTCATTTTATTTCTCGAATGCCTATAAATGAAGTAGGTAAAGTATTAGAGGAAGCAGATGCTCTGCTTGTTCACTTAAAAGATGACGAGCTTTTTAGTATTACTATCCCTTCTAAAACTCAGGCTTATTTGGCTATGTCTCGTCCAATTATAATGGCTGTTAAAGGCGATGCTGCTAATTTAGTGAATGAAGCGCAGGCGGGTCTTTGTATTGAACCTGAAAACCCAGAGCAGTTAGCTTTGGCTATTTCGCAGATATTTGAAATGTCTAATGATGCACGTACTCAGCTAGGGAAAAATGCAGCAGAATTTTATCAAACTGAATTATCGTTAGAGGTTGGTGTTAAACGTTTTTTAGATGTTTTCGATGATGTGCTTATTAGAAATAAGGAAATATAGTGTTAAAACGTTCTTTGGATATTTTAGTATCTTTAACCACAATTATCATTTTTTCACCAGTAATGATAATTGTTTCTGTATTAGTAAGTTTTAAGCTTGGCAGTCCGGTTGTATTTAGTCAACTTCGTCCAGGTTTGAATGGCAAGCTGTTTAGAATGTATAAATTCCGCACGATGACGGATGCTGTAAATGATGTAGGTGAAACTTTGCCCGATGTTGAACGATTAACTCCTTTTGGTAATAAATTACGTTTAAGTAGTCTAGATGAACTTCCTGGGCTTTGGAACGTACTTAAAGGTGATATGTCTCTTGTTGGCCCTCGCCCTTTACTGCCCAAGTATTACGAATACTATACTGAACGAGAACAATTACGACATACAGTAAGACCAGGGGTTACTGGTTGGGCTCAGGTGAATGGTAGGAATACATTAAATTGGAATGATCGTCTTGCTATGGATGTATGGTATGTTGAAAATCAGTCGTTATATTTAGACTTTAAAATCTTATTATTAACTATAAAAAAAGTTACTCAAAGTGAAGGGGTTGTTGTTGATGCTCGTTCTGTAATGCAAAACCTTGATGAAGAACGAAAAAATAAGAGTACAAAAAGTAATGGAAATTAGATATGCAGTACCTGCTGATGCTAAGGCAATAGTTAGTTTAACAGAAGCTGGATTTAGAAAAGAGCTATTGAATGCAACGGTTTATGGCTGTAATGGAGTTACAGGTTTTTTAGAACGCCAAATTTCTATCCCGTTAGAGATTGCTGATACTGTTTATATTATCGCTGAAAGTGACGATGTTGTTGTAGGTTTTGTTGAATTTAGGATCTATTCTGACAGTGTTTTTTTAAATTATATAGGGACTTCCCCGCAGGCTAGGCATAAAGGTTTAGCGACCAAATTATTAGGTCAGGCGCTATTGATGGTACGTACCAGCCATCATAAAATAATGTCTCTTGATGTATTTCGTGACAATATAGTTGCTAAGTCCTGGTATGAAAAACTTGGCTTTACTGCGGAATATAATGCTGGTTGGTATAAATTGGCACAAGAAGAGATTGATGATAGCAATAATCTGCACGGTAGAGTATCGGGTTATAGCCAGTCAAACTTGTGTTATGACGAGTTTGGTTTTTCTCAGTTTAATATTACCACCGCTAAGGGTAGTTATAGCGTAGGTATGTTGGGTCAAGAGTGGTTTCGGGTAACACAATCAGAATTACTCTTTGATGCAGCGGCATTATTTTGTCTGAATTCAATTGATTTTAACCGGAGTATCCTTGGGTTATTTAAGGAAACCGAGCAAGCTAAGCTTCCGTCTGGTGCTGTTTGTTTTTGCCATTCTATTCGAATGAATATCCAACTAGATATGTTTGAAAAAAATATTTTTATTAAAAAAGGTTTATTATGATTTCCAAAGTAGCACTCAATCCAGACAACTTTCGTCGTAAGCTGGTAATGTATAATAGAGCAAGAGATGGATTTAGTGCCTATATAAAAGCTATCGAGATTGCTGATGACGAATGTGTTTTATTGCCTGCATATATCGGCTGGTCTGCTCGCGAAGGTTCAGGTGTTTTTGATCCAGTAAAAGATCAGGGTGTTAAGCATGCCTTTTATGCTACAGATAAGTTGTTAAATATCGATTTAGCTAGCTTGAAGCGCTCATTTGAGCAAAATAAAGTTAAGCTTTTTGTAATTATACATTACTTTGGCTATGTTGACCCTTCGTACGAAGAAGCAATTGCAGTGGCTAGGGATTTTGGTGTAAAAGTGCTTGAAGATGAAGCTCATTCGTTTTATACGAATTTTGTTGGTGGTATAACTGGCCATATGGGGGATGCGAGCATTTTCTCTCTTCACAAAATGTTTCCCTTGAAAAGTGGTGGTATTCTATCTCTAACTGATAGTGAGCAAAAGGTTGTTTCTGATACTGTTGATATTGAGTTTCCAACTGTTTATGATTTTGAGAAAATAGCCCAAAAACGTATAGCAAACACTTTGTTAATTACAGAGTTATTAGAGGCGTATAGCGACAAGGTTACAATTATGAGGCCTTTGCTAAAAACAGGGGAAGTTCCTCAAACATACCCTGTTTTAATCAAAACAGTTTCACGCGACAAACTTTATGAAAAGATGAATGAAGCGGGATTTGGTGTTGTAAGTTTATACCACACAATGATCGATTTAATAGCAGAGAGTGAATATCCTAACTCACATTTTGTTGCGAAGCGAATTCTTAATTTACCAGTGCATCAAGACGCAGACCCTATTCAAATTAAGGCTATGGTGAAAACGCTACTCAAACTGGTTAATTCCCTTGAACTAGAGTTAACATAGCTTACTCTTAGAAATAATAAAACACAAAATTCACCTATATTTCTCTAGGTGAAAATAATTACTCATGGCGAAATGAAATGGAATTAGAACTATTAAATTCAGCTGATCCGGTGCAGCATTGTAAGTGGATTGAAATTTGGGACTCTTGGGAAGGGCATGAAGTATATGCACACCCAAATTATGCTAATTTATATCGCAAAGATAGCGAAGATAGCATTGCTCTTTATTTGAAAACAAATACAGGTGGAATATTATTTCCGCTTATCAAGAGAAACCTATCATTAGAAGAGTGGGGTAGTTCTAAAGGTGATTTTTATGATGTTATTTCGCCATATGGATACGGTGGTGCCTTTGCTTGGGGAGATGCTTTTAATTTCCAAACCGAGTTTTGGGAGCTATATCAACAATGGTGTCAAAAAAATAAGGTTGTCTCAACATTTGTTAGATTATCTTTATTTTCGCAACAAGTTTTAATGCCTTTAGATGGAACAGACACCCCTTATGGTAATATTGTCCGTTCCCTAGACCTTGAGGCGGATGAACTTTTATTTGATTACAAACATGCGGTGCGAAAAAATATTAAGCGGGCAATTAAATCAGATCTGAGTGTTACCGTGGATCATGATGGTAGTTTATTAGATGATTTTTTAAGTATTTATTATTCTACAATGGAG
>TARA_R110001592_G_scaffold6774_4_pt1 | contig 18265 bp, 12 predicted proteins | sample TARA_R110001592 | Tara Oceans TARA_R110001592 (sample SAMEA4398387) | marine metagenome | biome: Polar Biome; feature: [SRF] surface water layer (ENVO:00010504); material: water (ENVO:00002006), including particulate matter (ENVO:01000060) such as... | depth 5 m | reverse complement strand
AGTGGCTGAGCGAGGTTAGACGCTGGTATTGTAGCGCGGTGGTGCTGTGGTCCGCAGTTTCTGCATCACTGAAATGACTCATATGATGAATCGCCGCAACAGTAGATTTGGACGCAAGCAATTTGTGCGCTTGGGCAAATTCCGATGCGCTCATGCCAAGCCGATTCATGCCAGTGTTCATCTTTAACCAGACCGTGATAGGCTCGGCCAAGGAGGTGTTTGCAAGTTCCTTTGCGGTGTCGATGTCATGAATGACAACATCTAGGTGATGACGCGCGCATTCCTGTAATTGCTCGCCATTCAGCTCGGTGCCTAGTAGTAGAATTCGTTTTTGTGCTTGGCTGCCCCGTAAATTCAAAGCTTCACTAAACCGGGCGACGGCGAACCCGTCGACCATATTGTGTAATTGCTTGGCGACCCAATCTGCACCGTGTCCATAGCCATTGGCTTTGACCATCGCTAAGATAGCGGCACTAGGCGCAAGACGACGCACGGCAGCCGCATTGTGACGCAGCGCTTTACTATTGAATTCAACCCAAGTTGTTCTATGCATAATTATCGACTCATTTCCTTGCTGAATTCTATCGGGCTTGCCGCGGCGAGAACAGCGCGCAATGCTGTCGCTGTGCTATTTTTGGTTTTCTGTAGCGCTGCTAGCGCTGATTGTAGTGACGGCATCTTTCCCCCAGCGGCCTCCGCATGGCTGCTGCCGACTGCGGAGAAGCGCCTGGAGTTTGGCGAAAATATAAATGTCAGTCCAGCCGTATGTGAGTATACAAACATTGAATTGGCACAGTGGTATTTCTGGGGTGAGGGCAGCCAAGGTACGAACACTCAGAGCGCCGACATTGAGCTAGCTTATCGTCATGCCACCCAGGCGGTAAGCGCAAATCACTGGCCTTACGAATTGGCCTTGATGCATGCAGCTTTTGTGTTAAAGGGCATGGACACTGGGCTTAGGCTTGAAGAGGCCGTGCGGCGTTATCGAAGAGAAATCCTTAGTGGTGATCCTCTGCGTCGAGATAAAGCCTTGGCGATGCTAAATCAATTGAGCATGTTTTTACCTCATGTTACGACGGTTTCTAATGCGGTGTTTGCCGATTCTCGGCTTACTAGGCCGCTTGCGCTGGGGCCAGTACTGGCTTTGCAATTATCTAAGCGCGGCAAAAAGAACCTTATTCTAACGGCGGATACTGACGGCGCGCCAAGGCTGTTGTGGGCGAATGCTGTGGTTGACGCTGATAAATCGATATCTTTAGTATTTCAGCGTCAGGCCTCTCTAGGCGCAAGTGGTAGCGAGGATGTGCGCCAACAACTTTGGCGGCTGCCAACGTCCATGCCGCGCAGCGGTATATTATTAAGTCGATTTACTCAAGCTGACGGTAGCTACTATGAATCACGCTGCACTGCCACGCAGCTGGCCTCGCATTGGTTGATATCAGCCTCGCACTGTTTATATACACCGGCCGGCGATGGCCAACTCCGTTCGCTGCAGTTTATTGCAGCTCCAAACGCATCCTCCGGGAGTGATGGCGCTGCGGCGCCAGTGACGGCGGTGTGGCATCATCGCCAGCATCATCCTAAACATCAGCATAATGGTGAGCTGGGCCGCTACAGTGGATCAGATATCGCTCTATTTAAGTTGGCGTCTCCGATACCTATGCAAAAACCGCCGATGCTGGCGATACCAAATTCTCAAAATCCTTGGGTGGAAAGCCTCGCTTATCCGAATGATAAAACCCGCTATACCCTGTGGTCCTCCCGTTGCCGCTCAAGTTTATGGCAGCGAGGCACTCAAAAGTTAGGCGATTTATATGTTCTGGATTGTTTTAGTTACGCGGGGCAGAGTGGCGCAGTATTGACACAGAACAATGACAGCCAGCGCCAAATTATCGGAGTATTGTCGGCGCGCATTTCCAACGCCAGTATTAATCAGCCTGTATTTGCGGCTTTAACCCACGCTCTGATTAAGGAGATTAAAACTGTGATGGCTGTCGAGCACTCGGCTTTGTTTGTCGCTATGCCAATTATGTCACCAGTGAATGTGGCCGCCGCAAAACCCTAGCGGCGTTTAAGGCTGTTGTCTTGGTCTGGCGGTATTGTATAGTGAGCCTGTTCCTCCAAGAAGTATGATTATGCCCAAAGGATTTGAGAGTAAATTAGTAGTCGCTATTTCATCCAGAGCATTATTCAATCTGGATGAAAGTCATCGGGTGTATGAATCAGAGGGGCTCAATGCCTATCAAAGCTATCAGATAGACCATGAGAATGAGATTTTAGAACCAGGCGAAGCCTTCGGTATTGTTGAGCGCCTGTTGCAGCTCAATAATTATCTTGATGATGCCCGCGTTGAAGTCATCCTACTTTCACGTAATTCAGCCGATACCGGTCTGCGGGTATTTAATTCCATAGAACATTACGGGCTCAATATTAGCCGCGCAGCATTTAGCGGCGGGGAAAGCCCTTACCGCTATGTATCAGCTTTTGGCTGTCATCTTTTTTTATCGACCAATGCAGAAGACGTGCGCCGTGCACTGGATAACGGTGTCGCCGCGGCGACTTTGTTACCACGCTCCAAAAAATCCCAGCCTGTGAGTAATCGAGAGCTGCGTTTTGCCTTCGATGGTGATGCGGTTATCTTTTCAGATGAGGCGGAGCAAGTCTTTAAGCGCGACGGGCTGGAAGCCTTTACCGCCAGTGAAGTGGCCGCGGCCAATACGCCCTTGAGCGGCGGTCCGTTTAAGAACTTTCTAGCTGCTTTAAATGCCTTGCAGCGAGAGCTCTCTGATGACGATCCACCCATTCGCATCGCCCTGGTGACGGCGCGCTCTGCGCCCACCCACAAACGGGTTATTCAAACTTTGAGAAATTGGAATATTCGTATAGATGAGTCGCTATTCCTCGGTGGTTTGGACAAGGGCGAGTTCTTGGCTGCCTACGGTGCAGATGTATTTTTTGACGATCAGCCCGGTCATTGCGCATCGGCTAGTGAGCATGTTTCTACTGGGCATGTCCCGCATGGCATTGCCAATAAAGTGGATGACTGATGGAGTGAGGCTTGGTTGACCTTGGCCAGGCTTTAAAAAATAAAAAGATACTGCCGTGAAAGTGTATCAAGCACGTTTGATTTCAGGAGCTAGATCAGCATGAAACTGCAACAGTTGCGCTATATTTGGGAAGTTGCGCACCACGAGATGAATGTATCGGCAACGGCTCAAAGCTTATTTACGTCGCAGCCCGGCATTAGTAAGCAAATACGCATGTTAGAAGATGAGTTGGGTGTAGAAATCTTCGCTCGCAATGGCAAACACCTCACTCGAATTACTCCCGCTGGTGAAGCGATTTTAAAAACTGCTGGTGAGATTCTGTACAAGACCGAAAGTATTAAACACACCGCCCAAGAGTTTAAGAATCCGAAGAAGGGTAGCCTGTCAATTGCAACTACCCACACTCAGGCCCGCTATGCACTGCCTAGTGTTATCAAGACCTTCATTGAACGCTATCCCGATGTTTCCTTGCATATGCACCAGGGTACGCCCATGCAAATTTCGGAGTTGGCCGCCAACTTTGAAGTCGATTTCGCTATTGCAACCGAAGCACTGGAGTTGTTTAGTGACTTGATTATGATGCCGTGTTATCGCTGGAATAGAACGATTCTAGTTCCCAAGGATCACCCTTTAACGCAGATCAACAATCTCCAGATCGAAGACGTGGCTCTGTTTCCAATTGTGACCTATGTGTTTGGCTTTACCGGCCGCTCAAAGTTAGACGAAGCCTTCCTCAACAAGGGCCTTGAACCTAAAGTGGTGTTTACCGCCACCGATGCCGATGTTATTAAAACCTATGTTCGCCTTGGCTTAGGTATTGGGATTGTTGCCGAAATGGCCTACGACCCTGTGGCAGACTCGGATTTAGTGGCCCTTGATGCAAGTCATCTCTTTGAGCCTAGCGTTACCAAAGTAGGATTTCGTCGCGGTACTTATATGCGAAAATTCATGTATGATTTTGTAGAGCTATTTGCTCCTCATTTGACCGCAGATTTAGTCGATAAAGCCTATCAGTGCCAGACTAAGCACGACCTTGAAGCGCTGTTTGCAGATATTGATTTGCCCATGTACTAGGCCGATTTTGCTGTATTAGTCAAGATTGCTTTATCTGTCCCAAGCCGTTAAATTGACGCGGTTTTTCGGCGCTAAAGCGCAATTTAATCAATTTTAGGAGTAATGTTGTGGAAATCGCTTGTCTTGACTTGGAAGGGGTGCTGATCCCAGAAATCTGGATCGATTTTGCGGAGCGCACTGGTATCGAAGCGTTGAAGGCAACTACCCGTGATATACCCGACTATGATGTGCTGATGCAGCAGCGCCTGCGTTTGTTGAACGAAAACGGTTTAGGCCTACCAGATATTCAGGAAGTCATTGCTGATATGGCGCCAATGGAAGGTGCTGTAGAGTTTTTGGATTGGCTGCGCGCGCGTTTCCAGGTGGTTATTTTGTCAGACACCTTCTACGAGTTTGCCGCGCCACTGATGAAGCAATTAGGTTGGCCAACGCTACTGTGCCATAAATTGGAAACCGACAGCTTGGGGAAGGTCGTCGACTACCGTATTCGCCAAGTAAATCCTAAGCGCCAAGCCGTTCTTGCCTTAAAAACCCTGTACTACCGAATTATTGCTGCAGGCGATTCCTACAATGACACCACCATGTTGGCAGAAGCCGATGCTGGCATTCTGTTTAAAGCGCCGGACAATGTTATTAGCGAATTCCCGCAATTCCCCGCAGTACACGACTATGAAGCCCTAAAGCTGGAATTTATTAAAGCGTCTAACCGCAATCTAAGCTTGTAATAGACCCACGTAGCAATGCGTTTAGAAATCGGCAAAAGCCTGTAGGAGCTTGCCGATTTTTGTTTCAGTCTCAATAAACTCCTCGTCGACCTCAGAGTCGGCAACAATGCCGCCCCCAGCCCATCCACGAATGTGATTATCTGCACAGACAAAACTGCGGATGGTGATGCTGCTGTCCATCTTACCGCCGCCACCCAGGTAGAAAATACTGCCGCAGTAGAAACCGCGCCGATGGGGCTCTATTTCAGCAATGATTTCCATGGCTCTTTGTTTTGGCGCGCCAGTGATGGAGCCGCCGGGAAAACAGTTCAGCAATGCTTTGAACGCAGTGCAATCGGGACGCAATTGACCGGATACGGTGCTGACTAAATGATGCACGGTGCGAAAGCTTTGCAGCTCGCACAACTTGTCGGTTTGTACCGATGACGGCTGACAGCTTTTGCTGAAATCATTGCGCAGTAAATCTACAATCATCACGTTCTCGGCGCGATTCTTAGCACTGCTTTGCAGCTCGACAGCCAAGGCCAGGTCTTTGATTGGATCTGGATCGCGGGCAGCTGTGCCTTTAATAGGCTGGGTTTGCAGCCGGCCATTACTTGCCGACAGCAGGCGCTCTGGTGAAAAACTTAGAATCTGGCTATCACCGAGATCGAAATAGGCCGAGAAGGGCGCGGCGGCAGTTTTCCGTAAACCTTGATAGGCTTGCCATGGATCCCCCTGATAAGGCGCTGTAAAAGCCCGTGTCAGGTTGATTTGATAACAGTCGCCGGCGTGAATATAGTCTTGAACTCGTTCAAAAGCCTGCCGGTATTGCTGGATATCCAAGGAGGTCTCAAATATGCCGCTTAGCGCAAAGTTGGCTGGCTTTGCGTCGGGTTCGGTAGCGGCGACAACAAGGCCTTCGATGTGCGCCAAGTAGGCTGCGCTAACCGAAGCTTGGGCCACGAGCTCGCAATGTCGACGCTGATGATCCACAACAATGGCCCAGGGATAGATGCCAGCGTGGAAGTATGGCGTGGCTGAGCTGTCATCTTCTGCTTGTTGATGCCTGACAGAATGAGTGATTTCTGCAAAATCATAACTCAGGTAGCCAATCGCACCGCCGCAAAAGGGCAGCTCCTCATCGTGAATGTAGTTGCTACAAACCTCGGCTAAGCGCGATTCAATGTTAATAATAAACATTTCAATGCCGTCGTAGGGCATTGTTTTTAATGAAATAACGTCATCAGGTTGAGCGCAAATAATGTCGAATCGACCGTAGTCGCTAAAGGGCGCTGCGCTATCTAAAAACACTGGAAATGGTAGATGTTTCAGACTCGCAAATATAGCGCAGCTGTCGCGGGAGTAGGGTAGCAATATGCGACGAAGACGGACCATTATTTGTTGCTCTGGGGGGCGATTAAACGCGGCGACTAACTCGCGATTTTACGTGCTATGAGGCTGAAAAATCTAGTGTTTTATCATATTGAGCAAGGTCTTCAGAGCCGCCATTTGGATTGACAGAGAAGCCGGATCCCAGTAATGTTAGCCGCCGCTTTGAGAATCACTAAGCCGTCGTTGTAATACATAGAACGGTTTTTCTCATTCATCCGCAATTCAAATATGTCAGCTGGCGCAATGCCCCTTAGAAAATTAGCAGTGATAGGGATCGTAAGAATCCCATGCTGGCTAAGATATCGGGGAGATAATCGCTAGCGGCATGTTCGCGGGTTAACTATAAATGCAGCTGGAACTGACAGCATGACAAAAATACAGACACAAATTCCCTCACTGGAAAACCCCTTCGAGAAGAAATCAGAACTCGAGTTTACCGTACCAGGTCAGATTGATTACGATCCTGGTATCTACGAAGCCGCTCTTCAAGCTGGTTACGATCTGCTACAGCGCCCAAGAAAGATGGCGGGTGTAAAAGGCGTTCAAAAGCAGCACGAAAAGAAGCGTATGACCGTTTGGGAAAGAATTTCAGTGCTCGCCGATATCGGCACTGAGCCTAAAATTCTTTACCAAAACTGGGGCAAAAATTTAGATGGCGCCTCGCTCGTTACCGCGGTTGTTAAAGTCAATGGCCGAGATGTGGCTCTTTATGGTCATGACTTTACTGTCCGCGCCGGTTCTATGGACGCCACCAATGGCAGCAAGTTAGCTAATCTATTTAAACTTGCCGGCAAGCTTGGTATTCCACTGGTTGGTATGAACGACTCAGCGGGCGCATACATTCCCGCTGGTGTTGGCGGCCTAGATGGCTACGCGGAAGCGTTTACCGCACTGCGCCATATCAACGGTGTGGTGCCGTCGATTATGTGTATGTTCGGTTATAACGCCGGTGGTGGTTCTTATCTGCCGCGTCAGGGTTCTTTTGTTATTCAACCCAATGACACCTTCTTTGGTTTGACTGGGCCCGGCGTTGTTAAATCTGTGCTTGGCGAAGACGTGACCGCTGATGAACTTGGTGGTCCCAGTGTTCATTCTAAATCTGGGGTAACGGATTTTGTCGTGCCCGACGAAGTCGCCGCTTTGCGTAAAGTTAAAGAGCTTCTTAACTACCTGCCAAACAATAGCGCCGAGGCGCCGCCGTTTCAGCCGACCTCTGACCCGATTACGCGTAGAACCTGGGATATCGATTTACTATTGAGGAAAGCCTTTAATAGCCCCACAGGTTTTAATACCCCCTTTGATATCAGCATTATTATTCAGCAAATGTGCGACCACGGTGATTTCTTTGAAATCCAACCTGAGCGCGCTCGCAACACCGTTTGCGCGCTGGGTCGTATGGGCGGCAACGTCGTCGGTTTTGTAGCGAATAATTCTGCGGTCGCCTCTGGGCAGATCGATATCGACGCCGCCTACAAAAACGCGCGCTTTATCCGTTTCTGCAATGTTTACAATATTCCCGTTATTTTCATGGAAGACACCACTGGTTTCTTACCGGGTAAAGATCAGGAGGCGGGCGGTATTGTTCAAGCCGGTCGCGCTATGCTCGATGCGATTATCGATCTGCGTACACCGCGTTTCCTTATGATTGTTCGCAACGCCTTTGGTGGCGCTTACGCCTCGTTTAATAACTATCCTACTGGTGCGGATTTTGTCTGCGCATTACCGACAACCCGTTTAGCGGTAATGGGCCCAGCGGGCGTTGAATACGTTTATAAAGATGAAGTGCGTAAAATTCGCGGTGCGATTAAACCGAAGATGGCTGAACTTAAGGCGCAGAACCTCAAGGCAGGTATGTCTGAGTCAGACGCTGCGGCAGCGGCTAAAGAAGCTGTCACCGTATGGCAGAAGCACGAAGAGCTGCAGTTGACCCAACGCTATGAGCGCGAGCTCATGAATCCAAACGAAGCATTAAGCCTGGGATCGATATCCCAGATCGTCATGCCCTCTGACCTGCGCAAGGTATTGGGTGAACAACTGGAACTGCATCTCAGGGCTTACAAGCCTGAGCCCATGAGTGGTACGCAACGGGAATTTCATTAACTCCCCGAGCTTGTGCAAGTATTCCGTCATTCATTGACTCAAGACGATTCGCTAACGAGGTTATTCGACGTGCAAGAAAGTAATAATTACTACCTGAGCAATCCGATGGTTCATAAAGACCGTCAACTGGCAAAATCAAATACAGCATGGACTCGAGGTTTCGCATGTAATGACATGAAACCATTGATTATTTGCCGTGGCCCAATCCGAAAGGAAGCCATGGATGTATTCGATGAAATGGGTATCCACCACTACGGTATTTTGCTCTCAGAAAAAGACTCCATTACCTATACCAACGCCCTCGCGCCAGAGTTGCGTACTCTGACTGACCCAGATCGGGTTCACCGCGTACCGGATTACACCGGGGCCACCAAAGAAGAGCGTATTCGTCGTATTCAGCAAATCATTAGGATTGCTTACGACAACGGATATAACTCGATATTTGCTGGTTATGGGTTTATGTCCGAAGACGCCGAGATGGTGGAGTCGATGGAAAAGGCCGGCTTGAATTTTATAGGGCCCTGTTCTTACACCCAGAAATCTGCCGGTATGAAAGACCAGGCGAAACGCACCGCTTTGGAAACTGGTGTGTCGGTTACACCTGGGGTTAACAATGCCACTAGTTTAGCCCTGTTTGCTAAATACGGCGTAGATGGTCTTGAAAAGTGCGCCAAAGACAACAAACTGAGTGTCGACTTTAGCGCCTGCAAAGACCTTGAAGAACAGGCTCTGGCATTATTAGCGGCGTCGTATGCGGCGGGTATCGATATCATTACTGCCGCTGACATCGGCCTTGCGCTGCAAACTGAAGCTAAGCGTATGTTGGCAGAAAAGCCGAATAACCGTTTCCGCCTAAAAGCGATTGCCGGTGGGGGTGGTAAAGGTCAGCGTATTTTGCAGTCAGCCAATTCATACGAAGGCGCGACGATTGAAGAAAAATTAGAGAAGGCCGTTGCTAAAGTCCCGTCCTTGGTACAAGAGTGCCTGATCGAACTGAAAACCAACGGTGTTGGTGACAATAAAAACGTCCTTATCGAAATGAATATCGATACCACCCGCCACCAGGAAATTCAGGTTGTGGGTAACGGTGAGTGGTGCATGACCATGGGCGGCCGTGACTGCTCATTGCAAATGCACGAGCAGAAACTGTTAGAGGTGTCTGTTACTGAAGAAGAGCTTGCGGCAGCCATTATTGTGGCCGAAGCGGCTGGTAGCAAAGCAGAAGCAGAACAACTTAAGAAAGACCTAGATATATTGCAGCGCATGGAACATGAAGGCGCGGTATTTGGTGAAGCGGTAAAACTGGATTCTTTAGGCACCTTTGAATGTATCGTCGATGGTGATTCCCACTATTTCATGGAGATGAATACCCGTATTCAGGTTGAGCACCGGGTGACAGAGTTGTGCTACAAACTCAAGTTTACCAACCCAGACGACTCTGGTGATTATTTCATCGCTGAAAGCCTTGTTGAAGTCATGGTGCTGTTGGCACGCCACGGCAAAAACTTGCCTAAACCCACCCGTATTCTGCGTGAGAAAACCTCGGTAGAGGCGCGCATGAACGCAACTAACCAAGCCTTGCAGCCCCACGCTGGTGGTGTTATCGAAAACTGGTCGAACGCGATTCGAGGTGAGATCCGTGACGACCAAGGTATTTCTACCCACAATCCCGATACTGATGTGTTTATGAAATACCACCTCGCCGGTGCGTATGACTCAAACATTGCGCTACTACTTACCACAGGTGAAACCCGTCTCAGCAGTTATCAGCGGTTGGCAGAAATACTGCGGCGCACTGAATTGCGCGGCAAAGATCTGGCCACTAATCTTGAGTTTCACTATGGCTTGGTGCACTGGTTCATTGGCAATGGCATCAATGCGCGTCCGTCAACGCGTTTTATTGTGCCTTACCTGACCTCGGTAGGTTTGCTTAAAGAACAGGCCAACCAAATTGACTTGGATGTTGCTTACGCAGAAATACGTCAGCGCTACGTTGGCGAAGCGGGCGATAACGGCGCCGCATGGGCAGCAGCACTCGACGCTAAAAAACTATTAATGATTCGTCCGCTGGAACGTTTATTTGCCGAACCGCATTATATGGCCGGTTGGTTAAGCATGAACAAGAACAGCTTGCGTATCGACAACGGCAAAATCAAATGGGCCGTTAATCCCATTCAGCTACTGGAAGAGCTATATCACTATCTGAATATGGATTTTGAAGCTGATAAGCCAGCACGCTATATGATCTGGGATCACGACCACGATATCTTAAGCGCAGCCGTTAGCTTCTACAAAACCTTGAATGAAAAAGTCGATGCTGCAGATTTCCCTGCTCTTGAAGCCTTACTTGCTTCAGACAAGGCGCCCAAAGGCTTTAGTGCGGACGAGTGGTCTGCGGTACGCAGCGCGCATATAGGCTATTTTGCCGGTAGCGAAGTACTGTCAGTATTGGCGTATATCGCCGATAAGACTGGCTTCTACGAGCTGAGCATGAACCCCGATTTGAGTATCACCATTCCAGATCGCTTAACTGACGAGGTTCTGCAGAAGCGCATGGCCAAAGTACTTGTGCCACCACCTGCTGCGAAATCAGACGAAATCTTGGCAGCCAGCGGCGGCATGTACTATCCGCGCGAAGCACCCGGCATGGATGTATTCATTAGTGTTGGCGAGCATTTCGAAGCGGGCGATACTTTGTACATTGTTGAAGTTATGAAGATGTTCAACAAAGTCATTGCGCCGTTTGCCGGCACAATTGATAAGGTCCTGATTGAAGGTGATGGCGTGATTATTAAGAAAGGCCAGCCCTTATTCAAAATCATCCCAGACGAGAAAATTGTCGTGGTAACCCCTGAGGAAATTGCTGAGGGCCGTCGTGCTAAAACTATCGAGTTTTTAGCGACCCTGAAGTAGTGGCATTAGCCGGCAGCACGCTGCCGGCTCATTAGATAATTAGGAGTATTCAGATGATTACTGGACTTGATCATATTGCGGTTGCCGTTCCCGATCTAGACAAAGCCATTAAGCGCTTTTTAGAAGATTTCGGCTTAGTGTATGAAGGCAGCGAAGAAGTTGAAACTGCAAAAACCGCGACCGCGTTCTTTCCCCTTAAATCAACCAGCATCGAGCTAGTAAGCCCCTTGCGTGGCGAAGGCCCGATAGCCAAATATCTCGAAAAAAAGCCTGGCGGCTTACATCATTTATGCTTTAGCACCGACGATATTGTGGCCGATGTAGCGCGCTTGACGGCGCTGGGATACCAATTCCTCAGCGAAGCACCCAGCGCAGGTGCCCATGGCTGCCAAGTTATTTTTATTCATCCTAAATCTTGCGACGGCGTGCTCATCGAGCTCAGCCAGCCGGGAGATGAGCACCACTAAATACAGATAGATGCCGCGTATCAGGTGGTGATACACACAAGCGGCACGTCAATATTGCGAACACTGACCCTCACAAATACAGACAGGTACAAGTATGGCTGATTACAAAGCTCCCGAGACTTCCGTAGACGAGTGGAAGGCAATGGCGAATAAAGTCCTCGCCAAAGGCAATCAAACGCTTGATGACTTAGTTTGGCATACACCCGAAGGCATAGACGTTAAGCCCTTGTATACCAAGGAAGATATTGCAGACCTGCCGTTCACAAATACCTTGCCCGGTGTTGAGCCCTTTATTCGCGGCCCACAACCGACCATGTATGCAGGTCGTCCCTGGACCATTCGTCAGTACGCGGGTTTTTCAACTGCTGAAGAATCTAACGCGTTTTATCGTAAAGCCTTGGCTGCAGGCGGGCAGGGTGTATCTGTTGCCTTCGACCTTGCTACTCACCGTGGTTATGACTCGGATCATCCCCGTGTAACGGGCGACGTCGGTAAAGCCGGTGTGGCGATAGATTCCGTTGAAGACATGAAAGTATTGTTCAACGAAATCCCACTGGATAAAGTCTCGGTTTCCATGACCATGAACGGGGCAGTATTGCCGGTTCTAGCTGGTTATATCGTCGCTGCAGAAGAGCAGGGCGTGAGCCAGGATCAACTGTCAGGCACTATTCAGAACGATATTCTTAAAGAGTTCATGGTACGCAATACCTATATTTACCCACCGCTACCCTCGATGAAAATTATCGGCGATATCATCGCATACGCGTCTGATAATATGCCTAAGTACAACACGATCTCAATTTCCGGCTACCATATTCAAGAAGCGGGTGCTGACGCCGCGCTAGAGCTGGCATATACCCTAGCTGATGGTAAAGAGTATATTCGCACTGCAATTGCCGCCGGTTTGGACATCGATAAATTTGCTGGCCGCCTGTCCTTTTTCTGGGGCATTGGTATGAATTTCTATATGGAAATTGCCAAAATGCGCGCCGCGCGTTTGCTGTGGTCGAAGATCGTGAGCGAGTTTGAACCCAAAAGCTCACGCTCAAAAATGCTGCGTACCCACAGCCAAACCTCTGGCTGGTCGCTGACCGAGCAAGACCCATACAACAACATTGTGCGCACCACTATCGAAGCGATGGCGGCGGTTTTTGGTGGCACTCAATCGTTGCACACCAATGCCCTCGACGAAGCGATAGGTTTGCCGACTCAATTCTCTTCACGTATCGCCCGTAATACTCAGTTAATCATTCAAGAAGAAACCGGTATTACCAAGGTAGTTGATCCTTGGGGTGGTTCTTACATGATGGAATCGCTGACCAAAGATATTGCCGATCGCGCCTGGGAACTGATCCAGGAAGTTGAAGAGAAAGGCGGCATGGCTAAAGCGATAGAGACTGGCCTGCCTAAGCTGCGTATTGAAGAATCGGCAGCCCGCAAACAAGCGCGTATCGACCGTGGCGAAGATGTGATTGTAGGGGTAAACAAATATACCTTGGCCGAAGAAGACGATGTTGATTTCTTGGACATTGACAACAAAGCAGTGCGTGAATCTCAGGTTGCGGCACTGGCTGACATCCGCGCATCGCGCGACGAGGCAGCGGTAGAAGACGCTCTAGAAGCAATTTACCAATGCGCCGTCACCGGTGAAGGCAATTTGCTAGACCTCGCAGTAAAAGCAACACGTTTACGCGCCACAGTTGGTGAAATTTCCTTTGCCATGGAGCGTGAGTTCGGCCGCTTTAACGCACAGGCGCAAACGGTGTCTGGTGTTTATGGCAGCGCCTATCAAGACGACGAAAACTGGCAGGGTATCAGCAAAGATATCGAAGACTTTGCTGAGAAGCATGGTCGTCGACCACGTATGCTAGTGTGTAAAATGGGTCAAGACGGCCATGATCGCGGCGCGAAAGTTATCGCTACAGCCTTTGCTGATGTTGGTTTTGATATCGACCTGTCACCGATGTTCTCGACCCCGGAAGAGGTGGCGAAACAGGCTGTAGAAAACGATGTTCATGTGGTGGGTGTCTCCTCGCAGGCGGCGGGTCATAAAACCCTGATTCCTGAGTTAATTGCAGAGCTTAAGAAAGTCGGCGCTGACGATATAATCGTTATTGCTGGCGGTGTTATTCCGCGCCAAGATTATGACTTCCTCACCGACGCAGGTGTGAAAGGTATCTTTGGTCCAGGCACCAAAATTCCCTTGGCTGCACGGGGCGTACTCGACGCGATTAACGCGGCATATAAAGCTTAGGAAAAGCACTTGTGAGATGGCCGAGGCGGATCTTTATGGTCTGTCTTTGCCGTTTCCACTTGAGCTGACACTCATTATGGCAATTGATATTGATGCACTAAAAAACGGTAACTCCCGTGCACTGGCCAAGGCGATCACCTTGGTTGAGAGTAAGCGTGTCGAGCATAGAAGCGAAGCCCAATTGGTGCTCGAACAGCTTCTGCCCCACACCGGAAACAGTATTCGCATTGGTATTACCGGTATTCCGGGCGTGGGTAAGTCCACGTTCATTGAAGCCTTTGGGCTTTATTTAGTCAGCCTCGGCAAGCGAGTCGCGGTATTGGCAGTGGACCCCAGCTCTCCCATTGCCGGCGGTTCTATATTGGGTGATAAAACCCGCATGGAATTGCTGTCGCGCAGTAAAGACGCCTTTATTCGGCCATCGCCGTCTGAAGGTTCGCTGGGCGGTGTCGCACAAAAAACCCGTGAAACCATGCTGCTTTGCGAAGCCGCCGGCTACGACGTTATTTTGGTAGAGACCGTGGGCGTGGGGCAGTCAGAATATGAAGTTGCCAGTATGGTCGATTTCTTTATGGTTCTTATGCTGCCCAATGCCGGCGACGAATTACAGGGCATCAAAAAAGGTATTATCGAGTTAGCAGACGCCTTGGTCATCAATAAGGCCGATGGCGAAAGTATCAACCTAGCTCAGCAAACCCGCCGTCACTATGAGAACGCCTTGCACTTGCTGCGGCAGAATAGCTTTTGGACGCCGCAGGTAATGAGTTGCTCAGCGCTAAAGAACGAAAATATCGAAGCTATTTGGGGCATGATCAGCGGCTTTAAAATTGATGCTACTAAGAACGGCTCAATGCAGGAAAAACGTTCGCGTCAAGCCCGTGAATGGATGAGCAAATTGCTGCATGAAATGCTCGACATGAAGCTCAAGCAAAATCCCGAAGTGAAAGTGCTATTACCTGAGCTTAATCAGAAGGTAACTGAAGGTGAAACCACGCCATTCTTAGCGGCAACGCGCATAATTAATCTTTTATTTAAGCCGGAAACCTAGCGTTATGAATGGTGAGGCACTCGATACCTTTATTGCTAAATACCTGCCGACGGCGCAGCACATGCAAATCACTGTTGAGAATTATGATGGCAGTAGTTTGCGATTACATGCACCCTTGGCGCCCAGTATCAACGATAAGCTGACGGCCTTTGGTGGCAGCATATACGTTGTCGCCGTTATGGCCTGCTGGGGCATGGTGTATATGCGCTGCGTAGATTACGGCCTAGATCCAGACATCGTAGTGGCTGAGGCATCAATCGAATACCTCAGGCCGGTTACCGGCGACATTGTAGCGAGTTCACTGGTGGTTGAAGAGAAACACTGGGAGCACTTCTTTAATCGCTTTGAAGAGCGCGGCAAGGCCAAGATTAATTTGTGTTCCGAAATCATCGTTAACGGAGAGGTAGCTGTTCGCTTCAAAGGTCTCTATGCAATTATCGGTGTTAAATAGGTATTAAATATTATTTTACGTGCCCTCGATTAACGCGATTACTTCCTGAATTTCATTGGCTTTGTAAATAGGCGTCGAGCAGCGCTTGTCGTTACACACGAATGCTGCAGCTTTATCTAGGGTCGGGTACTCAACATCGTGATTAATTAATTCACCTTCGCTGCGATCCCACCATTCAATGCGGCGGTAGCTTTGATAACTAGTCGCTAGCGCTGCACTAAATAACTTCTGCGCTTTGACGTCAGATTTTGAACCCACCACCACCAAATGTAGAGGGTCGCGATTTAGTTCTGCGTCAGCCAGTAGAATCCCCGCCTCGGTGAAACGGCTTGCGATGACCTCGCTGCTACTAATATAAGCCATGGATTTTTCTGCTAATACCTTATCGATTTCGCGGCCACTATAGTGAAATAGGGTGTTTATAGCCCGAGTGGCCTGAATGTTCTCTTCTAAATCGACATACGGCGCCAAAGGATCCTGTGCACCGATGCTTGCGGCGGGCAAGCCCACAACATCGGGGCTGGCTATTTTCTCTCGAATAACATCGCCGCTGGCTTTGGCATATTGAAGCCACTGGCGGTCGGCACTAATCTCATACAGATCGATAAAGGCGGCGAGTGCACTGATATTATCAGCTAAAAATAATTTAGCGTCGTCACGGTTATTACTGTCGCTACTGCCGTGATTGAACCCGCCTGCTGAGCGTTGGCGATTGGCTAGCAGCCACTCGCCAATTGATATTGCCTGTGCTTTTATTTCGGTATCACCTGTCGCGCTGTAGAGTCTGGCGAGCGCCGAAATCAAAGTAGCGTTTTCCTTGGTGTAGCGGTGGGTATCAACACGAGGAATACCTAGGGCAATACGTTGCTGGTCTTTTAAAGCAAAATACTTGGCGCTCTTTTGCCCTTGAATAAGGTCGGCATCTTGGCTGGTATAAAAGCCACCGTCAGGCGCTTTTAAAAACCGATTAAGATATGCGACAGTGCGCTCGGCGGCACCTTTATACTCTGGGTTTTTAGTCGCCGCATAGGCCTGTGCGTAGAGTCGAATAGAGCGCGTCTGGCTGCGCATAATTTTTTCAAAGTGAGGGTGATCCCAGTCCCCATGGGTTGAATACTGGTAGAAACCACTCCATTCGGGGTCTTCTAATTTGAGGGCTGCTGTTAAGGTCTTATTGGCGCGGGCTAGTTCGCTTTCATCGCCATTCATACCTTCTAACAGGGCATATTCAACGGAATCGGGATCGATGAACTTCATCGCAATGGCAAGGCTACCGTATTCGGCATCGTAGCTGCGTTTATGCATTGCGATTAAATTAGCTTTGTCCGCAGGTATTAGTGCACTGCGCTGAGTGGTAACGGCAATAAGGCTGCCAGTATTTTCTGGACTGGGATCGCGAACAATCGCATTGAGTAAAGCCGTCATTGATTCAGGCGGGATATAGCCAGCACGTTTAACAATTTCTACGCCATCGCTATTATAAAAAATAGTTGCAGGCCAACCCCAGGCGCGATAGCGCGCGGCGATCTCTGGGTGAGCGTCGTGATCTACTTTTATCGCGATAAAATCTTTGTCAACCGCGGCCCCAACCTGTGGATCGCTATAGGTCTTTTGGTCCATAACATGGCACCAATGACACCATACGGCTTCAACATTGAGAATGATGTGCTTGCCGGACGCTTTAGCGTCACTAAAAACCTGAGGGCTCCATTCCCGCCAGGTGATCGCGCTATTTTCGGCGGCGGAAGCGGGGAAGATTAAACTTGAGAGTAGAATAAATAACAGACTGGCTTGCTGAATCATATATAGCTCCAATGTTCTTCGGGGCTTGTACGAGGTGCAGGGGCTAGCCGATGTGATCTATTTGTCGCGGTATAGAAAGGTCTGTAACTCGTCTCGCTGCGCCATGCCGTCGCGGTAGCCAAGGTCAATGAGCTTTCCGCAGTATTCCGGCGTGAACAAAAGGTAGCTAGCGATACTTACACCACCGCCACTATTTCCTGTGCTACCGGTGCGGCGCAGAAAAATTCTGAGTGAGCGGGGCAGTTCGTTAACGTGATCATCGGCGATGCGATCGATGTCCTCGCTGGGGCTGACAACTAGGCAATCTATGGGAAGCAGCTCCTTGCCCATCATGCCGCGATCTTCCTCGGGGATCATCCGAACTAATTCATTAATACGCTCTAGGCGCTCAATATCAGTTTCGATACTGTCAATAAATGCGCTGTTAAGCAGGTGACCAATGATTTGGCCAAACCCTGGTGACTGTACAGCTTTAGGTATTTTTGGATATTGACGTTTGTGACCATTGGCGGGAATAACCAGCACTCTATTTGCACCAAGGTGAATCACCGGGCTGATGGGGGCTAATTGCCGCAAAGCACCGTCGCCATAGTAGTCTCGGCCCAGCTTAGCCGGTGGAAAAATTGTCGGGATAGCGGTTGATGCCATTAAATGTTGGAGTTGTATCGGCGTGGCCATACCTTGCCGGCGCCAGCGCTGCCAGCCGGCATACTGGGGCCCGCCCTGAAAAAATGTTTCCGAAACCCCCTGCGTGTAATTCATAGCTGTGAGACAAAGGGCGTCCAAGTCGCCGTTCAAAATATTAAGGCCGATGTTTTCGAAGCTCACATATTGGCGAAGTATTTCCCGCAGTGGGCTATTGTCTAACAGCGCCACTGGCCGGTCACCGGGGGATCCTGAGCTGAATAGTGAATAGGTGAGCCGCAGGGCATTGCGCAATACGCCGAAAAAGTCGGCGCGATAAATCTTATCGGTGCTGAGGTCCCGCCAGAGCATCTCCAGTTTTTCG
>TARA_R110001592_G_scaffold315880_4_pt1 | contig 18285 bp, 14 predicted proteins | sample TARA_R110001592 | Tara Oceans TARA_R110001592 (sample SAMEA4398387) | marine metagenome | biome: Polar Biome; feature: [SRF] surface water layer (ENVO:00010504); material: water (ENVO:00002006), including particulate matter (ENVO:01000060) such as... | depth 5 m | reverse complement strand
GATTTACTTTGGTACAGGTAAATATTTTGAGAACAGCGATGCAGTATTGCCTGCTACACCGCAGATCCAAGATTTTTACGGTATTCGTGATAATGGTGCGAGTTTCACTGGAAGGGATAAGCTGCTTTCACAATCAATTGAGTTTCAAGGAGCGGCTACAACCAAAAATGGATCAATCTCTACAAATCAAATTCGCATTGTAACTAATAATAGTGAGGGTTCGCCGCCCATCTATGGTTGGCATCTACCCTTGTATCCGCCTTCTAACGTGCGCACTGGCGAGCGAGTTGTTTCGCAGCCCGTGCTTCGCAATGGTCGTATCATTTTCGCAACTATAATCCCGTCTGTAAGTGTGTGTGGTTTTGGCGGAAGTAGTTTTTTGATGGAGTTAGATGCTGATACCGGCGGACGTATTGGCGATCCAGTATTAGATATCAATGGCGATGGCAAAGTGGATCAGTTGGATCAGGCTCTTTGGAACGGCGATTACTACCCTGCGAGCGGTATTGGCAGTCCTGAGATGATTAAAACGCCGGGTATTATCGGTGCCGGCGAACTTGAATTTAAATACACCTCCGGTACGAGTGGAACTATTGGCATAATCACCGAAAGTGCTGGCGATGAAACTCAAGCTGGGCGGCAATCATGGAGACAGCTGCAGTGATACACGTGAAGAATTCTATGCGAGGCTTTAGTTTAATAGAGCTTATGATTACTGTGGTGATAATCGGTATTTTGGCGTCTGTCGCCTATCCCTCTTATCAAGAGCAAGTGGCTAAGTCGCGGCGTACTGAAGCAAGCAGTGCGCTGTTATCTGCTGCTCAAGCGTTAGAGCGGTATTACTCGGCAAATGGGCGCTACACAACCACCGCCGCAGGGTCGACCTTGCCGGCGGTATTTCTGACTAAAGTGCCAGAAAATGGCGCGGCTTATTACAACATAGCCTCTAGCTCTGCTTCGGCCAATGCATTTACGCTCAGGGCTAGCCGAGCGGGATTAATGGCTAATGATAGCTGCGGAGATTTTACTTTGGATGAGACTGGTTCCCTTGATATAACCGGTAAACCGGCGGGTTCTTCAAAAACCGTAAGCGACTGTTGGCGCCGCTAGCTAGTAAGTTAAAGGTGAGTGTTTCTATTTGTCGCCGGACCTGAGCTGGCACTGATTTAAGGCCCGCTTAACGTTTTGACCGCGTTAGCTTATTGCGGGCCGTATGCATGCTGGGTATAGGGTTTCTGCAGGGCTAAAATCGGGCCAAGCCGTCGATGTCGATTGCGGCACTTTCGTATAAATAGCTTCATGCAATTAAAAACGGCGGCTTGTAGCCGCCGTTTTTAATTGTCTAGCTGATGTTTTTTGAGCTTGTAGCGGAACTGCCTAAACGTCACCCCAAGCATTTTTGCCGACTCAGTTTTATTCCAGCGGTTAGCTTCCAGTGCATCTGAAATAATCTGCATTTCTATATTTGCAAGATAGCTCTCCATATCGCCCTTGGCGGCCTCCATATGCGATATCTCGCTTGCCATTGTTGCCGACGTGTTAGCACTTTCAATACTTGCAGGTGCGGAGGGTAGGGACAAGTCATCTGGTTTTATGATGCTGTTCTCGCAGAGCGTGGCAGCGCGCTCAATAATATTTTCTAGTTCGCGCACATTGCCGGGGAAGTGATAGTCGCACAGGGTTTGCAGTGCTTCATCGCTCATGACCGGAGGTGTCAAACCCCACTCTCTGCCGATTTTGTCTAACATGAATTTCGCTAGTAAAGGAATGTCTGTCCGGCGATCTCGTAAGCTTGGAACTTGTACTTCAATAACGTTAATTCGATAGAACAAGTCACTGCGAAAATGTTCTGCCGCAACGGCTTTGCTTAAGTCTCTATGGGTAGCGCTGAGGATGCGAACATCGACGGGTATTTCTTGGTTGGAGCCAATTCGCCGAACCGCTTTTTCTTGTATGGCGCGTAATAATTTCACCTGCATATTCAAGGGTAGATCGGCCACTTCATCTAAAAATAGCGTGCCGCCATTGGCTGCCTCAAACAAACCCTCTTTGTGGTCATAGGCACCGGTAAAGCTGCCTTTGGCATGGCCAAAAAACTCACTTTCTACGAGCTCGCTGGGAATTGCACCGCAATTGACGGGCACGAAAGGGGCATCGCTGCGTGGGCCATTAGCATGAATGAGCCGAGCAACGACCTCTTTACCACTGCCTGATTCACCGCTGATATAAACTGGCGCCTGGCTGCGTGATAATTTGATGATCTGCTCGCGCAGGGTGACGATGCATGGGGTTTCGCCGAGAAGTCTAGTATTGCTGCTGCCATCAAACTGGGTGTCGCGGCGGCCAAGTTTTAATGCGCTTTTAACAAGGTTGCGGAGTTGCTCTACTGAAACTGGTTTGTTGATAAAGTCGAAAGCCCCAGCCTTTAATGCGTCGACCGCCACCTCGGTGCTGCCGTAGGCAGTTAGCACCGCGACCGCGGTAGAGGGGGATGACTGTTGGATATGGCGGACTATTTCTAAACCAGAGCCATCAGGTAATTTTATGTCGGTTAGGCATAAGTTAATTGCGGGGTCTGACTGCAGTGCCTGCATGGCATCGTGAACGTTGCCAACAGCAATAGTTTTCAAGCCCATTCGGCTAATGGTGATGTCGAGAAGTTCGCGAATATCCGGCTCGTCATCGATAATTAACACGGTTTGTTGCATTTGTTTAGACTCTTTTTTAGTCAGCGATAGTGCCGCGATCAGGGTGGGAAAATTGTAGTCTGAAGCAGCTCTCCCCGCGCTCAGTGCGGCGATAATAAATGTGTATTTGGTTGGCTAGGCACAGTTCCCTACACAAATAAAGCCCCAAGCCGTTGCCCTGTTTTTGTGTTGTGAAAAAAGGTTCAAATATTTTGTCTTCATCTTCGGGCTTGATACCTGGCCCGTTGTCGATGATATCAAGACTTACTGCCCCGGAGCTGGCATTCTTTATGCAGCGAAAAGTAAGAATGGCTTTATCACTATTTTCGGCACCATGACGCGCGCCATTCTCCGCAATATTAGAAATAATTTGCACTAACTGGCTGCGATCGACATTGACGTCGTCATCCTTTAGAGCGCTGTCCACGTTAATATCCAGCGGTTTATGATTCGATGGCTGCCAGTCATCTAGAAATTGTTTTAGCCATGAGCTTAGTGCAAAGCGCAGCGGCTCTGGGCTTCTACCGCGCGATAATTCTAGAATATTTTTTATAATGTCGTTCATACGTAGCGCGTGGTTTTGAATAATGGCGGCAAAGCGCTGGTCGACTTCGTTCAAATCAGGGCTTTCTGCTAGTAGTTGCGCGGCGTGGCTTATGGCGCTCAGTGGGTTGCGGATCTCATGAGCAATGCTGGCGGTAAAGCGGCCTAGAGAAGCCAATTTTAGGTTTTGTGCTCGCTGGTTAATTTTACTGATGTCTTCCAGGTAGAGTAAGCGGTGGCTATCACTATTTTTTTCAAGAATGCTCATGTTGACATGGATGTCTAAATGCCCCGCGCCAATATTGATAACTTTTGTCGTGTTCTTATGATTGCGGGCCATGTCTATGAGCGCAGGAGGCACATAATGGGTGCTGTCTGTGACGGGGGTGGGGATATCGAGTAACTCTGTGGCGGCTGCATTGATGAGTTTTATTTGCCCGGTTTTACTCATCACGACTATTCCGGTCTGCATGCGCTGCACAATCCGCTGATTGATTCGCGACAACTGCTCTATGTCGGTACGGCGGTGTTCGGCCAATTGTTGGGCTTTAACGATGCGCGCGCTTAAATAGCGGATGGCTATAGCGGCCGCAAAATAGGTGGTGCCGGTCATGCCTGCAACAATAAATCGTTGCGCAGATACCCGTTCGCTCAAAGTGTGGGCGGCGACTTCGCTGATTGCAGATATGGTTGCCAGCGCGGCAATGGCTAAGCTTAGCTGCCCGGGCATAGTAATACTGGCGGCGCTGATGGTAACAATGAGTAATAGCGGCAGGCCAGAGTCGGCGCTGCCAGAGCAATAGCTCATTAGCATGATGACGCCGACGTCGACAAAAAACTCGAAGAATAGCTGGGTTTGGCTATATTTGGTGCTAAATAAGGTATGGATTAGCAGGGCCGCAATGGCGAAGAGGGTGTAGCCGATGACGGCGATGGCAAACCATTTTGGTGCAATAGTTCCCAAAGTGGAATTTGCTGGTCCAAATAGCAAGGCAATCAGTATCATGCTTGCTAGAACAAGCCGATACGCGCTATACACCCGCATTATGGCCCGTTGCTGGAGGAAATCTTGCGCAAAAAACATATTGTGCCCTGATGTTAGCTAAAGCGTAGTTTATACGCCCATAGTGGGGGATGCACTCTCGCTTATTTGCTAGAATAGATCTCTGTATTCATGTGCTTGCCTGGCGACGACCGGGCGCGGCCTCGTTTTTATTTATGGAATTGTATTAATGACCTCCCTGCGTATCGTAATGGCTCAGATAAATCCCGTCGTCGGAGATATCGAGGGTAATACAAATAAGATTATCGCCAACATTGAAACGGCGGTATCGCGTCACGACCCCCAGTTAATTTTGTTTCCAGAATTAGTGATTACAGGGTATCCGCCTGAAGACTTATTGCTGCGCTCCAGCCTGGCGCACCGCGTTGAGCGCGCGCTGCAGCGTATCGCCAGCCATGCGCCGAAATGTTATGTAGTGCTGGGTTATCCGCGATCGATGGATGGCTATTTGTATAATGCGGCGGGTGTGTTTTTCGGTGGCAAGCTGGTTAATGAATACCATAAGCAATGCCTGCCTAATTACCGTGTTTTTGATGAAAAGCGCTATTTCAAGGAGGGCCGCGATACCCTGGTGATGGATATTTTTGGTGTCCCCACGGCGATCAGTATTTGTGAAGATGTTTGGGAGGATGCACCAACGGCCGGCGCCAAAGCAGAGGGGGCTAAGTTAATGTTGAATCTCAGCGCTTCGCCCTTCCATGCTGGTAAGCAGATCGAGCGTGAAGCCTTGTTGGCACAGCGCGCTTGGCAGGGTGGCATGCCAGTGGTGTACTGCAATCTGGTCGGTGGCCAAGATGAGCTGGTATTCGATGGCGCTTCAATGGTGGTGTCTGAGGAAGGGGAATTAATTGCGCGCAGTCCCGCTTACGTTGAATACATTAATTGCGTGAATGCTCGCTGGGATGGTCGCCGTTTGCGGTTTGATGACGGCGAGGTCAGTGATCTGCGACCGGTGCTGGAAGATATATACGAGACCCTCGTGCTGGGAGTGCGGGACTACGTCAATAAAAATGGTTTTAACGGTGTAGTCTTGGGCTTGTCGGGTGGTATCGATTCGGCGTTGACCTTGGCGATAGCCGTAGATGCTTTGGGCGCTGACCGGGTTGAAGCCGTGATGATGCCGTTCCGCTATACCGCGTCAATGAGTATGGAAGATGCCCAAGCCCAAGCCAAGGTGCAGGGTGTGAGCTACAAGGTGATCTCGATTGAAGCCTTGTACGATAGCTTTATGCTTGCCTTAGCCGATGAGTTCGCGGGTATGTCCGCGGACAAAACTGAAGAAAACCTGCAAGCTCGCTGCCGCGGCGTATTGTTGATGGCGATATCAAACAAGAAAGGCTATTTGGTGCTCACTACCGGCAATAAGAGTGAAGTGGCTGTGGGTTACTCGACCTTATACGGTGATATGGCCGGTGGCTTTGACGTCCTAAAAGACGTTGCAAAAATGCGGGTGTTTGAGTTAGCAAGATATCGCAATACCGTGTCGCCAGTTATTCCGCAGCGGGTTATTGATAGGCCCCCATCGGCTGAGTTGGCGCCGGGGCAAGAGGATCAGGATAGTCTGCCACCCTACGATATTTTGGATCAGGTACTGGAGCGCTATATAGAGGACGACGAGAGCGCCGAAACCATTATCGAGGCGGGCTTCGATCGAGAGATGGTGTATCGTATTTTACGCTTGGTTGATTTAAACGAATACAAGCGTCGCCAATCGCCTATAGGAACACGTATCACCGAGCGCGGCTTCGGGCGTGACCGCCGCTATCCGATTACTCAAAAATGGGTCATCGGTGACTAAGATTTTCTTGTTGGTCGCGGCAAGCCTGGCTGCCGCGTTTGCCAATGCCGTGAATTCAAATGGTTTATGCTAATCCGGCGAGTTTTTTGCTTCGTACCTTTAATCTGTGGTGGTTTTTATAACCGCTAAGTACGCACTCTTTAATTACCTCTGAAAGAAAATCGGGATCGCAATGGAATTACGGGCAAGCAATGTCAGCAAACTGCGCGATGGTTATTTCGACGTATTGATTTTAGGTGGCGGCATAAATGGAGCTGTGTCAGCGGCGTCCTTGGCAGCCAAAGGTGTGAAGGTCGCTTTAGTTGATCGCGGTGATTTTGCCGGCTCAACCAGCTCCAATTCATCTAATTTAGCCTGGGGCGGCATTAAGTATTTAGAAAATCATGAATACTTTTTGGTCGACAAACTCTGCCGCAGTCGCAATCACTTGATGCGCAGCTATCCCTCAACGGTAAAAGAAATTCGGTTTTTGACCACCATCCAAAAAGGCTTTCGTTTTCCGCCGTTTATTGTCTACCTTGGCACCATTCTTTACTGGATTATTGGCCGCTTTGCCACCCGCGCACCCAAATATCTGAGTCCAGCTGGCTTGAGTAAACGTGATGGCGTTATTGATACTGCTTTGGCAGCCGGTGGCTTTGAATATTCCGACTGCTACCTTTACGACAACGATGCACGTTTTGTGTTTAATTTTATTCGCAGCAGTTTGAATTACGGTTGTATCGCCGCCAATTATGTAGAGTCTATGGGCTCTGAACGCCGTGGCGGGCTGTGGCATACCCAGTTGCAGGATAAACTGAGCGGCGAGACATTCGAGGTGCGCAGTCGGGTATTGATTAATGCCTGCGGCCCTTATGTTGATGCTCATAATGACCTTACAGGTCAAGACACCGAGCACCGGCATTTATTTTCTAAGGGAATTCATTTAATTGTTGATCGGATATCTGAAACCCACCGCATTCTCACTTTTTTTGCCAGTGACGGGCGCTTGTTCTTTGTGATTCCCATGGGGCCAAAGACCTGCATAGGCACCACCGACACTCAGGAGAGTAGTCCCGAGGTTGAGGTGACCGCAGCAGATCGTCAGTTCGTACTCGATAACGTGAATGCCGTATTGAAACTTGAGCGGCCGCTGACCCCCGAAGATGTGATTGCCGAGCGCTGTGGCGTGCGGCCGCTGGCGTTAAAGGGGCGTGAGGGTGTTGCTGACTGGGTTAAACTGTCGCGCAAGCATGCAATAGATACTAATAGTGACGATCAGCATTTAAGTATTTTTGGCGGGAAGCTCACCGACTGCTTAAATGTTGGCGACGAAGTGTCGGACATCGTTGCTAAAATGGGTGTGGCTGTGCCATTTCCTGCCAAACGCTGGTACGGCGAGCCTAGCAATAGTGTAAAAGAAGAGTTCATGCATCAAGCTATGCTAATGGGGCTTGATGATATGACGGATGCATCGTCTTCAGAGCCATTAACGCAGCGTTTATGGCGTCGTTATGGTCGCAGTGCCCTAGAGATGTTAGAGATGATTCGCGAGGACCCCAGTAGCGCTGAGTTACTAATTGAAAATGCGGAATATCTGCGCTGCGAGATAGAGCATGCAGCGCGAAGGGAAATGATTACTAAACTGGATGATTTTTTACGTCGCCGATCTAAGATTTCTCTGGTGGTGCGTCGTGATGACATTATCAATGCACCGGGCTTGAAAGAAGCCTGCGAAATTTTATTCGGCGATGAGGCCGATGCAAAATTGCAGGAATACATTGCGGCGACCGCATAGTCTGCTTTAGCTAAGGGATGGAAACAAAAAAGGCAGCCGGAGCTGCCTTTTTTAATTCAACGCCATTCGACCGGAGTATTACTCCTGTTCGCGGTTATCAAATTTGGGTGGGTCGTATCGGTCAAATAAACCGAGAGTCGCCTTATTTATCACCGAGCCTTCCTGATCAACCCCGACCTGGCTGATAAAGTTGCCCTTTTTATCCAGTGAAGGATGGTCCGGGAAGTTTTTACGCAATACCGTTAGCGACTGTTCGGCTAAATCTTCCATGCCCAATAGCAAATATGCCTGAACCATAACCGCCAGTGCGTCGGGTGTTGCCGGAGTTTGTGGCAAGTTTTCAATTACGTAGCGACCACGATTAGCCGCTGCCAAATAGGCTTTGCGCTTAAAGTAGTAATTAGCGACATTGATTTCGTAACGAGCCAAGCGGTTGCGCAACTGAATCATCCGCGCTTTGGCGTCGTCAGCGTATTCGCTGTCAGGGAAGCGTTGCAGCAACTGGCGGAAGTCGTCAAACGACTGAATAGTCGAGCCGGGGTCACGCTGGGTCATATCGGTGGGAATAAAGCGCTCCAAGAAGCCTTCGCCATCGGTATAGTTTGCGAGACCGCGCATATAATAGGCGTAGTCGACTTTTTCATGCCGCGGATGTAGACGAATAAAGCGATCTGCAGCGGCAACAGCAGCGTCATTATCGCCGCGGCGATAGTGGGCGTAAACGATTTCTAATTGCGCTTGTTCAGCGTAAGGGCCAAATGGGTAGCGGCTTTCCAGTAGCTGCAAATTATCAACAGCCAATGCAAAGTTCTTGCTTTTCAGGTAGCCTTGCGCGGTTTCGTATATTTCCCGTTCAGATAAATCTGGGCGGTCTGGTTTGCCAGCACAGCCGGCGACCAAAACGGTAATAAATAGTAGTGTAAAGACCTTAACGACAGCTTTCATGTAATTTTTCCAAATAGCGGAATATCCCAACGACCCCTTGCCAAGCGAGGGCCTGCTATTTAAACACAGCGCGCAGATGGTATAAAGAATCACATATGACCGAGATTATTGATCGACAGGAAATCGTCCCCGAAGCCCACAATGGCGGTCGTTTCGACCAGGTGGCGGCGCAGTTGTTCCCAGAGTACTCCCGTTCTAGGCTACAAACCTGGATAAAAAGCGGCGAACTCACTGTTAGCGGTGAACTTAGGCGTACCCGCGACAAGGTTGTGGACGGCGAAACACTGTGTTTAAAGGCAGAATTGCAGGTTGAAGTGCGCTCGGTGGCTGAGCCCATCGATTTGAATATTGTCTACGAAGATGATTACGTCATCGTCATTAACAAGCCAGCGGGGCTAGTTGTCCACCCCGGTGCAGGTAATCCTGATGGTACTTTGCTAAACGCGCTGCTCAATCACTACCCTGAGATCGATAAAGTGCCGCGAGCGGGTATTGTCCATCGTCTCGACCGGGATACCACTGGTTTGATGATTGCCGCTAAAACCGTGGAAGCTCATACCAGCTTGGTTGCGCAATTACAGTCGCGGGAAGTGCACCGGGAATACGACGCCGTGGTCTTTGGGACCATGACAGGCGGCGGCACGGTGGATGAGCCTATGGGGCGTCATCCCCGCCAGCGCACTAAAATGGCGGTATCGCAAATTGGCGGCAAAGATGCCGTGACCCATTATCGGGTAACGCGCCGCTTTCTTAACCACACCCATATTCGCTGTTTCTTAGAAACTGGCCGCACCCACCAAATTAGGGTGCATATGGCATACATAAAATATCCCTTACTGGGTGATCCGCTATATGCTGGGCGTCCGCGTTTGCCCAAAGGCGCAACCGAATTGCTGATTAATACCCTGCGGGGCTTTGACCGCCAGGCACTCCATGCCCGTAAATTGGAGCTGGAACACCCTATCACCGGCGATACCATGTCTTGGGAGGTGCCTCTTCCTGATGATATGAAGGCTTTGTTGGCGGTTCTGTCCACGGAAGATGTTCGCTAGATTATTTTTTGCGCGGTGGTATCGAGTGAGACTGGAGCCCACAGAATGATAGCGAGCGATGATCTTATAGTTCCTAATTGGCCTGCACCTGCAAATGTGCTGGCATTGTCGACTACCCGAAAGGGTTTGGCGGGCTATTTGGGTGCTAGTGTTGGGGCATACTCCCGCTTTAATCTCGGCGATCATGTCGATGACTCACTTTTAAACGTTGCCAAGAACCGAGCGGCCCTACTCGCGGCCTGCGATAATTTGGATGCCATTTTGTGGCTACAGCAAGTGCATGGCATTGAGGTTTGTGAGGTCTCAGACGTCCGAGCGGCGCCAGTTTGCGCGGATGCCAGCATTACCCAAGCCAAGGGGCTAGGGTGTGCAGTGTTAACCGCCGATTGTATCCCCGTCCTGTTTTGTCGCATAGACGGTGGCGAGGTTGCTGCGGCTCATGCGGGTTGGCGAGGCTTGTGCGCCGGTGTCTTGGTCAATACCGTGTCCGCTTTTAATTGTCCCCCTCAGGAGTTGATGGCGTGGATAGGCCCCGCTATATCACAAGCGCATTTTGAGGTTGGTCCAGAAGTGTATCGGGCTTTCTTAAAAGAATTTAGCGGCGTGTCTAAGGCTCAAATTGAGAATGCTTTTAGACCCTCTGCCTATAAGGCAGGACATTTTTATGCTGATATTAATGCACTCGCCCAATGTCAGCTGCAAAACCTAGGCGTGGCCTGGGTCGGTGGAGGAGATCTGTGTACCTATGCTGATGCCGATCGTTTTTATTCCTTTCGGCGCGATGGCCAAACCGGTCGTCAAGTCAGTCTTATTTATCGCCGCTAATTATTTATAGCGGTATCTCCTTAGCTATTCTGCTTGAAATCGTTCAGTTAGCCCCCCATTTATGGTTTAGGGAAGGCGAAGTATTACTTTGTCTATTCGTGATCTTTTGGGGGAGCCCGATATGCGTGCTGATCGTTTTACTAATTCTTTACAAACTGCACTTGCCGATGCGCAATCCTTAGCGCTGGGTAAGGATCATCAATACATCGAAGCCGTCCATTTGTTGTCTGCATTGTTAAAACAGCAAGGCGGCAGCACGAGACCCTTGTTGACTCAGTCGGGCGCTAATATTCCGGCATTAGAGCAGGCGGTGGCGACTGAGTTGAGTCGTTTGCCAACGGTGCAAGGTGCTGGTGGCGATGTCCACGTATCTCAGGCCTTGGCCAAGATTTTTAATATAAGCGATAAGATTTCGCAGCAGCGCCAAGACAGCTATATCTCCAGCGAATTAATTTTACTGGCCATGCTCGAAGTTGGCGGTGAAGCCGCAAAGTTGATCACTGACAACGGTGTCGCCAAACCTGCCTTACTGGCGGCCATCGATAAAGTTCGCGGTGGCCAGCCTGTCAATGACGCCTCAGCAGAGGAGTCGCGGCAAGCACTTGATAAGTATACTGTCGACCTAACCGAACGAGCTGCATCGGGCAAGCTAGATCCGGTCATAGGTCGCGATGACGAGATTCGACGCACTATCCAAGTCCTGCAGCGCAGAACAAAAAACAATCCGGTTCTAATTGGTGAGCCGGGAGTTGGTAAAACCGCGATTGTTGAGGGTTTAGCGCAGCGAATAATTAATGGTGAAGTACCCGAAGGCTTAAAGGGTAAGCGTGTCCTTTCCCTGGATTTGGCGGCTCTATTAGCGGGCGCTAAATTTCGCGGGGATTTTGAAGAGCGCTTAAAGTCGGTATTGAATGAGCTGGGTAAAGAAGAAGGCCGGGTAATTTTATTTATCGACGAATTACATACCATGGTTGGTGCAGGTAAGGCCGAGGGTGCGATGGACGCCGGCAATATGTTGAAGCCTGCGCTGGCGCGGGGCGAATTGCATTGCGTTGGCGCGACAACCTTGAATGAATATCGCCAGTCTATTGAAAAAGACTCGGCCCTAGAACGCCGCTTTCAGAAGGTGTTAGTCGAGGAGCCATCTGAAGAAGATACCATTGCGATTCTGCGTGGTCTAAAAGAGCGTTATGAAGTCCACCACAGTGTTGATATTACCGACGCGGCTATTATCGCGGCGACTAAACTGTCGCAGCGTTATATTACTGATCGTCAGTTGCCTGATAAAGCCATCGATTTGATTGATGAAGCGGCAAGCCGTATTCGTATGGAAATTGATTCTAAGCCCGAGGTCATGGATAAGCTTGAGCGACGCTTAATTCAATTAAAGATACAGCGTGAGGCGGTAAAGAAAGAGGATGATGACGCGGCGCGTAAACAGTTAGATAAGTTAAATTTGGATATTGATAAAGTTGGTAAAGAATTTTCAGATTTAGAAGAAATTTGGAAAGGTGAAAAAGCGGCGTTGCAAGGTTCTGCACAAGTTAGGGTGGATCTTGAGAAAGCCAAATTAGATATGGATAACGCCCGCCGCGCCGGTGATCTGACGCGCATGTCAGAATTGCAGTACGGGGTTATTCCGGGATTAGAGAAAAAACTCCTCGATGCCGATGCGGTAGATCATGGCGAAATGCAGCTGCTGCGCAATAAGGTAACTGAAGCAGAAGTTGCTGAAGTGGTATCGCGCTGGACCGGCATCCCCATTAGTAAAATGTTGGAAGGCGAACGCGATAAGTTATTGCGTATGGAAGATGAGCTGCACCGCCGAGTGATTGGTCAAAGTGAGGCCGTTGACGCAGTATCTAACGCAGTAAGACGCTCTCGTGCTGGTTTGAGTGACCCCAATAGACCAAACGGATCGTTCTTGTTTTTGGGGCCAACTGGTGTAGGTAAAACAGAGCTTTGCAAAGCCTTGTCGATGTTTCTTTATGATAGCGAAGACTCGATGGTACGTATCGATATGTCGGAATTTATGGAGAAACATTCTGTCGCCAGACTTATCGGTGCGCCTCCGGGGTATGTTGGCTATGAAGAGGGCGGATACTTAACCGAGGCGGTACGCCGTCGTCCATATTCTTTGCTGTTGTTGGATGAGGTAGAGAAGGCGCATCCTGATGTGTTTAATATTTTATTGCAGGTTTTAGACGATGGTCGTCTTACCGATGGTCAGGGTAGAACAGTAGATTTTCGCAATACTGTAATTGTCATGACGTCGAACTTGGGCTCAGATGTGATTCAAGAGATGACACTGGCCGCTAGCGGATACGACAAAATGCGGGAGGCCGTTTTGAACGTGGTTTCTGGACATTTTCGACCTGAGTTTATTAACCGCATCGACGAGCTGGTTGTGTTCGAGCCCTTAGACAGAAATCAAGTTCAGGCTATTGCGAGTATTCAAATAGGAATACTTAATCAACGTCTCGCCGAAAGAGAATTGCGCTTAGAAGTGAGTGATGAAGCGATGAGCCGCTTGGCCGATGTTGGCTTTGATCCGGTGTATGGCGCAAGACCCTTGAAGCGCGCCATTCAACAGCGTTTTGAGAACCCACTCGCGCAACGATTACTGAAGGGTGAGTTCAGTCCTGGACAGATTATTACGGCCACGGTTGACGGTGAAAACATTGTGTTCACCACGCCACGGTTGCAGTAATAGCGAAAGTAATCGCTTGATGTTTGGCGTGTAGATAATTTTATTTAGTGATCGGTATTAGTTTTGGCTGCGTACAGCGCAGTCAATAAGTAATAACCGAGGTATCACTATGAAATTATCTACACGGGGGCAGGCGCTAGCGCTGTCACTACTCAGCGCAAGTGTTATAGGTCAATTTGCAGTCGCATCAAGTCACCGAGAGGCACCGTTCATTGCCGGTTCTCCCAAGGTTGATGGTACCGATTTTTATATGTTCCGCAGCTATGAAGATGGTCGCGGCGATTTTGTTACTTTGATTGCTAACTACCAGCCTCTGCAAGATTCTTACGGTGGCCCTAATTATTTTACGATGGATCCCACTGCTCTCTATGAAATCCATATCGATAACGATGGCGATGCAGTAGAAGATTTAACCTTTCAATTTGAATTTAATAACGCCTACGGCCAAGCGAATGCATCTGGTCTAATTCGCGATGGTGGTATTGATACCGGCGCTGGCAGTGATGTTCAAGTGCCCCTAGCGGCTTTTGGGCCTGCGAATGTAGTGGGCGGTCAAACTGGACTGCTTAATGTGGTCGAAACGTATACCGTTAACGTGGTAAGTGGCGATCGCCGCAGCGGTAGTAGCAGCGCAGTGACTGAATCAGGCGGCAGTAGCACTACATTTACCAAGCCTGTGGATAACATCGGTGCCTTGACGATTCCCGATTACAACGCCTATGCCAACCAGTTTATATACGAAGTGGCAGTGCCGGGTTGCGCTACCCCGGGTCGTTTGTTTGTGGGCCAGCGCCGCGAAGGTTTCGTGGTGAATTTGGGCGAGATCTTTGACCAAGTAAACCTCAATCCTCTTGGTGCGCGGGATTCGCGTAGCAATACCATCGATGACAAAAACGTGACTTCCTTGGCCTTAGAAGTGCCAGCAAGTTGTTTAACTAGCGGTGACGACACAGTGATTGGCGCGTGGACAACGGCGAGTAAACGTCAGGGTCGCGTTCTTAATCCAGCACCGGCTGGCCCAACGGATAATGCGTCAGGTAAAGGGCCGTCAGTAGAGCTGGGTGCTTGGACACAGGTCTCTCGTTTGGGTAGCCCGCTAGTTAATGAAGTCGTTATTGGTATCACCGATAAAGACAAGTTTAATGCAAGTGAGCCAAAAGACGACGTTGCAAACTTTGCTACATACGTCTTGTTCCCCACGCTGCCAACTATTGTTGAAGTATTGTTCGGTGTTCCTGCGCCAATGCCAGAAGGCGGTCGTACTGATTTGCTAGCGGCCTTTGTAACTGGTGTAACGACTGGCCCCAATGATACACCTGCTAACTTTAAGTTTACCGCTCCGGCTAATTTGACCACGCCTGGTGAAATGCTTCGCTTAAACACGGCAATCGGAACTGTGGTTCCAGGTGCGAGCGGCTACAGCGATCTTGGTTTTCTAGGCTGTGATTTGGCAGGTTTTCCGAATGGACGTCGTGTAACAGATGATGTGGTAGACATTGCCCTTACTGTTGCTGAGGGTGCGTTATTGGGTGCCAATGGTCTGCAAACTTGTGATTTAAGTGGTGCTTCGCCGGTAGTTGCTAACTCCGGTACGGTTGTAAACGACGGCGCCTTGCCAGTGACAAGTGATTACCTGACTGTATTCCCATACCTAAATACACCTTTCGCTGGTGTAGCAACGACCAATAGATAAGGAGGCGTTTATGAATATCATCATTAAATGCGGCCTGTTTCTTATTTTAGGTCTCGGCTTGGCGGCGTGTAACAACGAAAGTAAGCGCGATGGCCAAGCGGCGGGTGGCAATACCGAGTTAAGTGGCAGTCAGCTGATCACGGCGGTACTTTTGCAAGATAAAAATGCCGAGCCGGTGTCAGTGAATGACAAAAATATTGCGGATAGTTTTGACCCGATCGATGTCAATAGTCTGTAATTTGTTGGGTCTTTTACAGACCCAAAATCTAGCGCAGCGATGGTTTCATCGCCGCGCTATTTTTTTTCGCGTACTACTCATTGCTAATTGTGCCTTGCTTAGTGGTCACTTGTCGGCGGCGTCTATAGACGGGCCGGATATCTTTCAGCCTAGTGATGATGCGACAGTCGTGTTTCGGCTTACTGCATCTCCGGCATTGCTACCTTCAAGCGCAAGAACACCTCAAGAGCATCTAGATACCGTGGAGCAGGCCCTAAAATCCTTTAGGAATACTGCTAATCCGCGTTATTTAGGGGATGCGGAGCGCGAGCTCGCCTTAATTCCAGCTAATGATCGCGATGTAAGATTTTATTTTTTCCGAGCGTCACTCAGGCAAAGTCTTCATCTATTTGACGAAGCAGTGGCGGACTTGAATAGGATTTCAGATTTAGACGGCGATTCCCTGGAATCGCTGATGATGCGGTTTACGATTAACTTTGTAAGTGGTGATTACCCCGCCGCTGAGCTTTCGTGCTCCGCACTCAAGAATTTCCAGAATAATCTTTACGCGGCCAGTTGTAAGCAACAGCTTCAGGCCTTAGTGGAACCGCAAACCGCCTACCGCGATCTTAAGCAGGCAATGGCCGAGTCTGGGGTCTTAAGTGATCGTCGCGCCCTGATTTGGGCGAGCGGCACCTTGGCGGATATTGCCGAGCGTGCTGGTCGTGATGACGCTGTCGCTCTGTGGCAACTTACCTTACAACTGAATCGCGACGATCTTTATACCCGCGCTCGCCTCGCTGAATCCCTTCTCGCACAGGATAGTTACCAGCAGGTAATAGCGCTCACCGAAGACTATTTGTCGATTGATGCGCTGGCGGTGTCCCGTGCTATTGCTCAAACCTATTTAGGTGGCGGCACTAGGCTGGCGAAAATGTTGCGGGAGCGCTTTGATGAAGCCCTCTGGCGTGGAGAAATTTTGCATAAGCGCGCCTATGCGCAATTCTTACTTGATATTGAAAAGAATCCGGAAGTCGCTTTAGAAATGGCGGAAGACAACTGGGCGCATCAGCGTGAATGGCCTGATGCGCTTATTTTAAAGCGCGCGCGTGAAGTACTTAAAGGCAGGGCAGCTCAATGATGTCTCGTATCATGCTGCTTGTATTGCTAGTGGGCTTGTCGACGGCTTTTCCTCGCTCTGTGTTGGCCCATAAGGCAAGTGATAGTTTTATGTATATCACCGCAGAGCAAATCCGTTTCGACGTCGCCCTGCAGGATATGCAGCGAATTCAGTCATTGGATTTGAATGGTGATTCACAGCTTCAGTGGGGCGAGCTTCGCGCTGCCGAGAGCCCATTTTCACAGTTGTTGGCTCGGCGAATTTCAATTAGCAGTGACGGTGATTCCTGTCCCTTAGTCATTAAGTTAGCTGGCCTTAGCGAACATAGCGATGGACCCTATGGGGTTTGGTTGATTCGCTCCACCTGCTTGGCGCAAGCGGAGGTTCAACTTAGTTATTCATTGCTATTCGATGTGGATCCGTTGCACCGCGCATTGTTGGTGAGCGATATAAGCGGTGAGAAACAACTTGGTGTGCTATCGCCATCTAGCAACACGGCGAAATTAGGTGAGCGGGTGTCTGCGCTAGAAACTGCCGAAGTATTCCTTTGGCAGGGCGCGGTCCATTTGTTGTTGGGCTATGATCACATGCTGTTTTTATTGGCTTTACTATTGCCGGCAACGCGGCTAAGAAAGCACGGTGTTCACCTGCCGTTGCGCAAGGTATTCACCGATGTGGCTTTGGTCGTCACCATGTTTACCTTGGCCCATAGTTTTACTTTGGTTGCTGCGAGCTTGGGCTGGTTTAGTCTGCCTTCACAACCCGTGGAAATTGCCATTGCGTTATCAATTAGTTTGGCTGCCGTGTTGGCTTTGATGGACGTTGATTATCGTTTTCAGCGGGGCTTGGCAATGGGGGTGGGACTAATTCACGGCTTTGGTTTTGCCGGTGTATTGTCGGATCTGCTAGCGGCCAGTTCCTTGAAGTTACTGGCGCTGGGGAGTTTCAATGTCGGCATTGAACTCGCCCAGTTGCTACTGGTGTTTATCGTGCTCCCCCTGCTATATCGCTGGAGCGCGCAAGCCCATTATCAGCGCTGGGTCTTTCCTGCTGCGGGTTTGTCGCTAGCTGCTAGTGGGCTATATATGGCTGCTCAACGACTTTAATTGCAGTTAATTTTAATTACCTCTAGGGCTCGGTTTTCCTGCTGTTTGATTTCTTCTGTGTTTAGCATACGGCTAGTGCCGTCGGCGTTGGTAATGCGAATTCTGGCCCCGTTAGCTCGAAGTGAATCCATATTCGCTTTTGCTTTTTCACACAGTGCGGGGTCTTTCGGAGGAAGAATTTCCATTTTCTCAGGTGGCGCTTCATTGTTATTGCTGTCTGCTTCGTTACTGGAATAAGGGACCTCGACGGAAGAGTCATCACCACCACTGCTCATTGTCGCACCGCTGCCAGTTTTCACAAATTCGTAGGGTCGGCCTTGGGGTGGCTGCTGTGAGAAGTGCTGCTTACCGTCCTTGTCGGACCAGCGGTAGTAACCTGTTTTATCTGCGTTGACTCCGAAGCTGCAAACCAGGAGGCCGGAGCAAAGTGCAATTGTTAGAGCAGTATTTTTCATGGTTGAAAATGACCGTACTTTAGGTGAGTGACTTAGATTATGGCAGATTATTCTCAGTGTGGAAAAACGACAGCAATACGACCCTAATATGGCGGGATAGAGTGCGCTTGCGGGCAATTATCCTGAATTAAGTTCTGGTTTGGTATTGACATAGCACGCCATAGGCTAAAAAATACGCAGTCTATCTTTACGATAGCAAATGGCTGTTTTCCCCGCCGCTTACCTGCGGCCAAAGTACAGAGTGCGGCTCATCGTGTCGCGCTGCTACCTTCGGTAGTTCCATTCACTCTGCAA
>TARA_R110001592_G_scaffold332242_1_pt1 | contig 18310 bp, 17 predicted proteins | sample TARA_R110001592 | Tara Oceans TARA_R110001592 (sample SAMEA4398387) | marine metagenome | biome: Polar Biome; feature: [SRF] surface water layer (ENVO:00010504); material: water (ENVO:00002006), including particulate matter (ENVO:01000060) such as... | depth 5 m | reverse complement strand
TTGCAAGAACAAGGCAAACAGACTTTTATTCCGCTCTGGAGTGGCCGTGTTGGAAACAGTAAATACTTAAGCAGCGGACTCGTTTACGAAAAAGAACAGGATCGCTTCCGCTGTCCTGAGGGGAAGTATCTGCATCCCAATCCTGGGAGTTATAGGAACTACAAGCGATACGTCAGTTTATCGGCCGACTGTAAAATATGTCCGCAAGCATCAACTTGTCCAGCGCGGACACGCAGCTGCTCTCCTCAGCGATTCGTCTTGCGCAGCCTTGATCAAGATTTCTTTGAGGATGTTCTGACGCGAATGCGCGATCCAGTGTTTCGCCAGAAACTATCAGAGCGAATGTGGAAGAGCGAAGGATTATTTGCCGAGGCCAAACAAAACCACGGTTTGTCTCGGGCACGGTATCGCGGGCGAGTAAAGGTGCAAATTCAGGCCTATCTGAGTGCAACCGCTCAGAATCTGAAGCGGCTGGTGAAGGCTTTTTGTTTTTTACTGCTTGCTTGGTGGTCACGACGAAGAATGACCACTACCCACACTCTCCATATCCCCAGAAAGTGGGCTTTTTCAACACGCCCGAACGTTTAAGCTGAGGCGTCATACGAGCATTAGCGAGGACGGTCACCTCAAGCGACTGGTTAGGTTCTTTCGCAAAAATACCATTCAGTTTTATTATTAATATCACAATCCATGTAGTGAAATTGTCAAGTTCTTGCCAAAATCTGTTCTTGTTTCACATGATTATCTGGTTTAGGATAATCGATACCTGATATTTCTTGATACGATATAAAGGGAAATGAAGTGACAATCATCACTGATTCTGATCCATCTTCCAAGACTTCAGTGCTCACTACTACTGAGATCCAATCTGCGCGAAAGTCATCTTACATCTGGGGATTTGGATTTCTGTTCTTCGATGGATTCATCTATCTGGCAGCTCTCTACGGTGCAATGATATCAAGGAATTGGTGGGAAAGTATCGTGTATGCTGTCATTGCAGGTTTTTGCACTTCGGGCCTATTAATCATCGCTCATGACGCATGCCACCAGAGTTTGACTCCGCACCGAAAACTGAACCGAATCATTGGCACGATTGCATTTCTGCCTGCTCTTCATGCTTATAGTCTCTGGAGGCATGGGCATAATTTTATGCATCATCTGCATACCAATCAACGTGGATTGGATTATGTATGGGAACCACTTTCACTTTCTGAATTCAGACAGCTGTCGGGGTGGGGGCGTATTCGTTATCGATTCTTCCGCAGCTATCCCGGGCACTATTTTTATTATGTGTGCGAAATCTGGTGGAAGAGACGGCTCATCCCTCGAAAACGATATTTAGGGAAACTCAAATTAGAATACTGGATTGATTCGGGACTTGTCATTTGCTGGATTATTGGACTTTCAACATCACTCATATTGATAAGAAGCATGAATTTGGGTGTCTCCGCGACGGCAGCGACTGAATGGCCTTTTGCGATCGGTTTAGGTTTGGTAATGCCATTTATGATTGGTGAAATGTTGATGTCGAATACGGAATACATGCATCATACACACCCTCGTGTGCACTGGTATCGAACTCCTGTCACAAATGACTGGAGCACACATCAGGCGCAGGTTTCAGTCCATGTCCGCTATCCCAAACCGCTCGACTGGCTCGTGCATTGGATCATGGATCATACTGCTCATCACATTCAACCCACTATTCCTCTTTATCAATTGGAGAATGCACAACAATTGATTGATCATCGTGTCAAGGAAGTCGTCTCGTATCAATTTAGTTTTCGTGAACTGTGGTCAATTATGCGGATGTGTAAATTATATGACGATGAAGTGGGGTGCTGGACGGACTTTAAAGGGAATCCCACCTCTGCTTTCAGACGTTCCGAACTCAAAATCACAGAAGGTTCAACAGCTATTTAAACGTGCATTTGTGAAGTTTAACAAATTTACATTCTCACACTTCTTTGCATCTAGCCAAATGCTATTCTGAATTTACGAGTGTGGGGTTCGTTCCCAGGGAATTTGATCTCCCTTATCATTACTCTGCCTGGAAATATCCTCTGGGTTACCTGTAGCTGGAAAACTCCACAATAAAGGCAGCAGACTGATCAATGCCGATGTATATGAGCTATAGATGGGAACCTTGAGTTCAGGATGACTGGTTTGATACTCCTTGAGTCGAGCAGGTAGTTCAAAATGTTGCGCTTTAGGAAAACGGTGATGTGGTCCGTGGACTGCGATGTCAAAATTGAAGTAGCACAGTAATTTAGAAATAGCATTACCCGGCAGAATTGTTCTCGTCCCGAGAATTGGATCGGTACTTTGAAGTCCAATGTGTTCAACGAACTTTCGAGTGGTATTGATCATAGGCGAGATGATTAGTGGCAATACCCAGATAGGATTAAAAGGTATGAATGTCCCATCGGGTCGTCGGCAAAGGAAATAAACCATTCCCAGAAACGTCATCCAGTACGGCACTTGTGCAAGATACTCCCAAAAGATAGTACGTCGGACTTGGGAGGACAGCCTGGGATCTTTCAAATAATAGATCCGGCCATAGATATAGGGTGCTGTGAATACGCCGAAGAATAGATCAACCCAGACAAACACTCGGCGAAAAGCCAGCGATGTCCCGGGATCGCTGTAAGGCCAAAGTTCATAGTCGGCTGAAGTATTCAAATACGCGTGATGACGCCGATGTGATTCTTTGTAAACCGTGTAAGGGATTCCAATCATTAACCCCAAGATTCTTCCAAACCAGACATTGGCAGATTCACTATCGAACAGGGTATGATGTACGGCTTCGTGCAATGATCCACTAACACAAAACCAGCAATAACTGAGAAAAATCACCCATGCAGATTGCACTGCCCAATGATCACCACCAACCTCGAGAATAAACAACGGGTAAGCGGCTATCGCCAAAAACGGAAATACTAGAAATCTCGGCCAGAGCCAATTCTTGAAAGATGATTGTGTACTCACTTTCTCTTTCAGTTCTTGTGATGTGGAGTTCATCTTTATTTATCTTCCAATTGCTGATTGTGGTCAAGAAGATTTGAAACAAAGAGATCGGCAAACTGTTCTGATTCTGCTCTCGAAAAACAAGTGGGATCACAATTGAAATTCATCAATAACCGGCCGGTATAAGTTCCCAGCGAAAGACCAACAGAAGTACCTTTCCGAATAGGAGCAGCACCAAAAAGTCCCTCCAATGCCACAGATCCGGCGATGCATTTTCTTTTGTGCAATGGAAAACGACTATTCAATTGTCTTTTTACATCACCAACATTAGCGAGAGTCGCCGTACTGAATCTCAGAGGGAGTTTTAATAGTGACGACATGAGCATGGGAATTGAGAAGCCTACTTTAATAAAGTTGGAAAACAACCTTGAATCAGTCGATGAGAGAATCTGGCTCGTGCGTTTATGTATGTCCTGAACCAGGCCATCACGATCCTGGATAGTTTTTCCAGGTTGATTAAGGAAAACGAATCCGAGTACATTTGCTGCGGGGCTGTTATCATGAGTGGGTGTGCGTAAACTGGCCGGGATACCAATCCTGTAGCACTCTTTCCTGATTTTTCGACCGTGTAATTGATTCCATTCTTTGATCGTCCGGAACAGATTTGCTATATAGATATCGTTTGGAGCCACATTTAACCGGGCTGCTTCGTTTTTAATTGTTGTTAACTGCGATCGATCAAGAACTCGCGTGAGAAAAGGTCGACGTGATTTTGATTCAGAAACATAAGGCTCTGAATTTGTCGAAGCGATTCCCGACGGGTAATAACGCATAAACTCATACAAATGACGAAGTGTGCGTAACCAGGAATGATCGAGTTGAGAATCTTTCGGATAGAGTTCGCCACGCTGATGCAAAGTTGATGAGATCACTGTTGAGAGTTCTGGCTGTCTATCATCGAGTGCACAGGTACTTTGTCCATAGATTGCCAGTAAATCCCCGATAAAATGCATCGCTCCAATACCATCAACCACTGCATGATGAAACAGAAAAGAAACGCGACTTTTTTCAGTTTCGTGCCAGACGACAGTTTTAAGCCCCGGCATATTTCTCAGGTTAATATACCCCGTTGCAACTGAATCATCAGTATCTGGTTCTTCATACCATTGTACTGTCGGTACTTGGTTGCTGTATTGCCACAACAATCGATGAGAAGAAGTCGAGATGGTCGCAAGTAACAGAGGGTGACGACGAGTCGCCAAATCGAGAGCAGATTCAAAGCGCTCTCTGTCAAGTTGTCCTGAAAGTGTGATTTCAATAACGAATCCCATTGGATAATCGGGACAATCATCCGATACCATGTATTTTTCGAATGTTGTTAATGCCAAGGGAAATAAATCAGCAGGGACTGGCACTTTTATTTTTTGAAGTACATCAATCGCCACGTGATTCTTCCTCCTCACTGTTTGCGACAGTCAGGTTTGATTTGGGAGACTGACCGATCAACGTCAGGAAAGTGAGTCGATAGTCGCATTTGAGGGAACGAAAAGGGGCATTGAGAGTCAGAGGTTTGTTTTTTTCGACAAAGAGGTGTCCGGTCCATGCAAATAAATACCCGACCAAAGGAGCCAGCAGAATGACCCAGTAATTCTGAATAACAAAAGCAGTCACAAAGATTGCCCACGAAGCGACTGTCCCTAATACATGCAACCAGCGGTTCGCCACTGATCGATGTTCGTTGAGATAGATGTTCCAAAACTCTTCAGGGTCTGTGGGTAAATGATCTGCACTCATAACTCAAGATATCCTTAACATTGATTAGCTCATTTCTTCACACCTATGTCAATACTGTACATAAACAGCCTTTCTGTCAATTGTCAACCACCTTCGTTTTCTCGGAAACATCTTTCGGTCGTTTCGACGCAGCGACCGTTTCAGCGAAATCGCCCCATTTTGCTGGCTAGTCAATTTAGAAGATACAATCGTGTTTGATTGGTGGCAAAGTTCTTCCGGGGGAAGCTGAACGCCACTCAGGCCTGGTTCAGTTCGCGAAAGTCGTTGAATACGGTACTGCAAAATATACCACCCATTTAACGTTTTCCGGTACGGCTCGGAATGTTCCGAGAAACGGTGTTCTGAAGTAACCCGGACAGGAAGTACGCCTGCCGCGTTATTTCCGTCAACGGTCTGCCCTCGCGGGTCCAGGCCGCCCTGCTGGTCGATGACGTTGGTCGCAGCATGGCCTGGTGTGCCCGGTAATGCTGTGGCCCTGGTGTCATTGGGGCCGTCCAAACCGGTGGGCCGTATTCCTTGGCCCAGTACAGGAGCCTGCGCCGGCATAAACTGCTGCATTTGCTGTTGTGCCGTGGCGACAGGGACCGTGGCGTTTTGCTGCGGCGGAGCCTGTACAAATGGGGCGGCAAAGGCGATTTTGACAGACCGAGGGGCTGGATGCGGCGCCACTTGGACACCGTTTTTGAGCCGAAACTCCTTTCGCCGGCACTCACTGTGAGACACTTTATGTACTGGATCAGAAAGGACTTCCATCACTTTATGTATACATGACTATTGGTGTTTCTGACGAATCTGGGGCGAGTTTAAGCCCTGTTTTTTTTGCCCATCTTCACATTTCGAGGGTACCGGCGCAAGCTGAGACGCCGTTTTAGGGTGCGAAACGCAAAGTGCCCCCTCAAATCCCGTCCCCCCTGTGCGGGACTATTCCCACTTGCCTTCAAAAGGGCATCTGCGTCTACTACGTGGCTGTAGGGGGTATGGCTCATTTTGAACTCTCATAGAACAGGGGGTAAAATAGTGGTTGAAGAGCCACTATTGTGGGACTCGTCCAGCCTCTGAAGAGGAGGTAAAACAGCGTTGATTGCCGTCGCTCTTCAGGTAGAAAGCAGAAGACTGACTGCTAGCCATAGACACCTCCAAGGTGGAATTATTCAACAAGGCTTTATTACGTGTTGAAGTATCCGCCAGCTTCTCCTCATCTGATACAGAACTCACCGCCTGATCCATTTAGTTTCTTAGGGACTGGTGAGACGCTCCAGCGGTATGGCAGCAAGTTAATTCTGTATGTAAATAATCCATTGAGAGTTTCTAATTGAAGGAGAAATTGGCAATCGGATCATGGGGGGGGAGGAAGACTAGATTGCATAAAAGCATGTAATAGACGAGTCTCTATTACAAAGGGTCGTCAAAGCACTATTGGACACGTATAATACACTGACTTGTTGCAACTCCTGGTACATCACTCTTCATGCATGAAGCAGAGGACAGATTACTATGACGAAGACGCCCCCACGGTTGAATGATTCGCTGCGTCACTGCGATGGGTTTAAATACAGGGGAATGCCGCCGGAGATAATACAGAACCCGCCACCTAAGCCCTTCAGTCTATTAGGTCCGCGTACTGTGCTGGAGCGGTATGACATATGGTTGGTTTACTACAAGGACGGCCCCTGGGAGTTCATCCCTGAGAAAAACGTTGGTACCCGGCTCAGGTGGGAGAAAGACAAGCTTGCCTATGCCCGTGTGGACTCGCCGCCGTTCTACAAGCTGGTGACTTCATTAAAGGATCGGGTGATTGATCGCCGGTGGCAGTGGTGGACGGGTACTGCATGGGAAATGGTGCCCCAGGATGTGATCAATAAGCCCGCGACTGAGGTATTAGCCGGGCTGGAGAAAGAAGTCCTTAAAGTACAAGACTTTACGTTCTTTGCAGAACTTTCAGATCCTAATTCTCCCATGGTGATTGAACTGCCGGTGCACCACAGGCAGGTTTATCCAGGAGAGTCACTTCGCAGGGGTGATAAGTTTGTTGATCGGGGCAGTAATGGCTGGCAGGAAGTATCAGAAACTGCCAAGGGGATCCCGGTGAGGGAGCCTTCGGAGCGAAATGACTTTGTCAAGTTCTGCCGCCCCGTCGATCCGAACGCTCAGAACTGGTTTTACGATACCGAAAACGGGGAGGAAGGTGGCCTGGGGGGGTATGCTAATCCGTTTCCTTCTAAAGAACTCGCCCTGCAGGCAATTGAAGCTGCAGCAAAGAAAACTGGTGCTACCCCGGTGGGTATGCTCTGGGAACTGGCGGGTGATCCACGTATCGGGCTGCCCAGGCAGGCCTTTGACATTCCGGAACCGCCGCTCAAGAATTCAGTTCCACATCAATACGCTCAAATTAACTTGACCTGATCTATCCAAGTGGCCTCACACAGCGTTTGAATTAACCGGCCGCTGTCCAATCCTACTTCAGGCTCAGGTGCTACTGGAAGATGCACTTCCTTAACAGCCGCTGTGAACAGTATAAATAATTCCTCACTTTTGAACACAAATCTATTTACGGACAGCCACACTTTACTCAATCACGCCTCTCAAAAAATTAAGATTCTCAATCGGTTCTTATTTACCGCATTGCAAACGCGTCTGAAGTGGTAATGACCTGCCCCCCTTACCGGAAGCGAAGCTGTTCTGCCCGCCTGCTTCCGCTCCGCTCCAACAGGCGAGCAGAACAGCCATAAAAACAACAGAACACTAAGTCATGTGACTGGTGTCATTCGTGGGGGCACGTCAGTAACCATCAGTTATACAAGAGTTTGCTGGTTTTATGAACGCGGGATTAGATCCCACGTCTTTTTCTTATTATGATAAGCCGAATTGCAACGGAAACTCTTTTTCGCATTAGTATCACTTAAAAACGTTCTTTGGAACGAGCCTGCTTCTCAAGATTTATTAAGGTGTATTAGACATGACTGCCTCGACGTCAATTCTCGCGGATAAACTGCACGAGTACCCCCAACAAGATGTCATCGACGGAACCAGCGGAGGATCGGATGCGATTCTTGATGATTGCATAAACAGTTCCGACGGGGTGTTGCAATTACTGCACCGTTACGCTGGCCGGACATTCTGTACGCCCGGGAAACGCCTTCGCCTGGATGCGGAGTCGTACTACCCGGACTACATGGGCGGCACGGGGCTCGATGAAATTTGGATGTGTTGCACCGTTCCCATCGTGACGGGGGTTATCGACACACACACGAATAAGGCCCCTTTTCGTGAGGGGGAATCACACGTCCTCACTCCGAACGGACAAGTTATCTCGCTGCAGGATTTGATCCTCGCCAATCCAGAAGCGGTCATGGGTGAGAAGATCACAGCCTTCTCGAAATCGTTCTACGGCGATCCGACCTGGCCGATTGTGTCCAAGAAGTTTGATAACCTGAATCCGATTCCGCACCATCTTCACTGGGCCAAGTGGGAAGTCTATGACATCAATTCTTACGACAACCCGGGGGTCTGTCCGTCGCATTATCACACCACGGCGATGGGACTGTACCCGTTCATCACCAGGGATCAGTTTCTTGACTGCATGAAGAGTTTCGGCAAAGGCGATTATAACGGGGTGCGTCATTTGTCCCCGCACACGATGATGCATATTGATAATGGCTTCGTGATGCCCAACGGTGTGCTGCACTCGCCGACCGATCTCTGCACACACGAACTGCACGTCACGATGGATGAGCACTTCCTGGCGGAAGACCTGACGCTTGACGGACGTATCGGAGCAGCCGACGCGTTTTATGCCTGCCGGGAAGAAGACTATCCGAAGGATCGACACGAAGACTGGGAGTACCTGGTTGAAAAGTTCGACTTCAAAGCGAATCAGGATCCGGAATTCGTGCTGAAGAATTCACGTCCCGCAATCACCGCTGAAGAATTCGCAGGCGACGGAGTCGACGCCAAGTGGATTGTTTACGGCGATTTCCTCGGCGATCAGAAGTGCTCCATTCTCCGCCTCATTCTTGAGCCGGGCGCCAAAACGAAATTCTGCCCGGAGAGCCCCGCCCTGTTCCACACAAATGGTGGCAGCGGCCGTATTGGAAAACTCAAAGTGCGCTATCACCAGGATATGAAGCTGGGCGAACTCTATCCCGAGATTGGGTTCATCACTCAGGCCGCCCTGAATAACGGCGGTGTGGAAATCGAAAATACAGGCAACGAACCGCTTGTGTTGACCTTCGACTTCCCGCAGAACGCGCACTCCAAAACGCCCGGCGGTACCCGCTAAGTGATATCGCGTGATGCGAGAATTCGTAATCGGCGCTGCCTCTTGGTCCATCTGATCAATGAGGCAGCGCGATCTCTCGCTCACGCCTGGGTAGTGTTTATTTATTAGTTCTAAGCGAGATTTCGAGTTCTGCAGGGTTTGATATAAAGGAGTCATTTGAGGTCGACGGTATCACGACACCCTCGTTTTAAAGACGATGACCGCAGAAAAGACCTATTAGCCGCAGGGTGTTAGCCTAATGGCACTTACTTTAAATTGAAGTGGTTATCCCCTGTCGTTCGGTATGGAATTTGGGCAGGGTTCTATTATTGAAAACAGGGAGCCATTTTGACAGGAGTAATTGCGCTGTGGAACAATCACCGAAACAGATTCTTGAATTTGCTCGTGCCTTCGAACAACTAAATGATTTGGTGGATTTACGCCAAGCCGATCTGCTGCATCCCAGGCGACCCAATGCAATCTATACCGCCTGTGTTGTGCTGTGGATGCTGATTTTTCAACGACTCAAACCAGATGCTTCACTCGAAGCAGCGGTGAAGCATCTGATTAAAAACCAACCTGGCTACCTTCCTGAAAACAAACGATTAATCCAGGGAACACTCTCGTCCAACAGTGCAGCATACAGCCGAGCTCGCAGCGAACTACCGTTGGATGTTGTGAAATGGTTTTCCAATGAAATCACTCGTGCCATCGTCGGGCAATCTGAACCCCTGCTAGACGGTCGTCAAATATTTTTACTCGATGGAACCACGATCACATTAGCACCGGAAAAAGAATTACAAACGAAATATCCACCCGCCTCCAATCAGCACGGCGAAAGTGTCTGGCCCGTTGTCAATCTGACCGTTTTTCATGAGCTCAGTAGTGGATGTGCCTTGCTGCCACAGTTGGGGGCCAAGTATGGACCTGAAGCGGTTTCAGAAACGGAACTTGCCCGAAATGGCATGCACTGCTTGCCAGACCAATCGATCATCATGGCTGATGCAGGATTTGGGATCTTTGGAGTTGCTTACCAGGCACAACTCCTGGGGCATGATTTTTTTCTACGTATGAAGAAGTTAAACTTTGACTCGCTTCGAGCCAAAGCAAAACTCGTATCGCAAAGCCCAAAACATAAGACCTATCAACACCAGTGGACTCCGACCCCCAAAAACCGTAGAACACAACCCGGGCTCCCCAGGGACGCTTCGCTGGCTGTTGTTTTGCACGAAATTATCGTCAATGAAACCTTGACGCTGTATTGCGTTAGCCTCAAAAAATAAAAACATTTGGACTAAAAGAAGCTTTAAGACCATTCTTTTCGTTTTCACGCTTCCAGCGGGTTGGCAGAACCAAACTGAGATCCGCATACTTACTTCCACCGCTCCCCTGTTTCATGATCTGCCCTCACTTGTCTCCCATCCAAGTAGCATGAAGGCCTCTACAAACTGACAACACCTGGTTCGTAGAGGCAACCGCGACTACCAGGGACTGCAGAGCTTGTTTCTCGATCACGCCCCGCAGACTGTGGCCGAAATCCACTACACGACGATCCCTCAAGATCTTTTGAACGAGGCCATCGCTTGGTTGGGACGCGAACTGGGGGTCGTCAAGGAAAAGTCTGAATGAAGAACGATTCGCGCTCAGACGAATTTAAAAACCACTTTTGTAATTGGCCCGATATGTGGACACTGAAATCCCCCAAATAACTTGAAGTTACTCATTATAGCCTGAGAGCCTCGAAAAACCCAAATGTCAGTAATCAGCGATCCGTTTCTATGTCAGCTGCCTCCGCCACAACGGCTGACCATGAACTCCCGACTTTCAGTTCATCGATCTCCCAATCTCTCGACTTACCAGTTGTAATTCGGATTGCTTTAAAATCTGGTATTGAGTCCGATGACCTGCTGGCAACTGACCACGTGTCTGGCTCATTCAGATCGACGGTAGAATCCGGTGAATATATTCGCAGCATAGCATTTCCCCCTTTTTTCTCTGCGTCGAATTTTAGAACAAACAGATAAGTGTCTGCTTCAACCAGTGGTATCGTGACATGGCTGACTTTCCCAGCATTGTTTAAGAATGGTTCCCCTTTAGAAGTGACTCCGAATGATACTGAATGACGTCTCATGTATCTCCTGGAACCAGCTTCCGGTTCCAGTACGATCTGAGTCGATGAGTTATCCTCGTTGCTTGAAGCATGTCGGCTGATCAGTATACTTACAAATATCGATTGCCCAGAGCCCAATTGGATTGACTTCTCGAAACGCCTTCGCAAGCTATCTCCGCCGCTAAGTAAAAGTAGTCGGCGGTCAGCGCGAGATAGACCAAAGACCTCGTCATTTGGTGCGTCGATGATTTCAGCGAGCGATCTGCGTGTGCGGCCGGCCGGTTCCCAACCACCATTCCAACCGAAACCACTACGTCCTCGCCGCAGTCGACCGGCCAGGTTCTCAAAACCGTCGTACGCAATTAAGTCTCCACTACCTGCCTCACGGACTGCTTCTTCAATCCGTCTTACAAATTGCCGGCGTCCAAACGGTATACGGTGCGACCGGCCTGGCTCACTGTACAAGTATCGTCGCGCTTCCCCAGATGGGATACGTTCCTCAAAATCCAAATCTGATTCTGCTGTAGTCCAGATCACGCTACCATCGAAAACGTGTACCTCGGTGGCCTGAGAGTCCAATGTGACCGCATACTCCGTTCCTTCGTCTATGATCTGGGCATCCGGTGTTTCGAGGAGAAATCCATTAGAGACTTCCGTGACATCCACGAAAACGGTTCCAGCAACGAGCCGCGTCGAATCAACGGCTTCAACTATTACTTCGCACGGGCCTTCCAGTGTAATGTTCGTTCCGGAATCAAAGCGAAGTTCTGCAGCTCCCGATGTAAGCTTGATTATTCCAGGGAGAAACCTTCCCTTTTCAAGTAATGGTGCCTGCTGCCAGACACACCCCAATTGGGCAACCACTTGCCCCAGTGATGTTGCTGCCAGTTGAAGTTGCGGTGGCGCTGTCTGAGCTGCCTGTTTTGCCAGTTCTGGTCTGGTTCGATCAAGTCGCTGTGTCCACCAGAAGACAAACATCAGGAGCGAAAATGCCGTCACAAGCATCATGACATTCAATCGTGACCACATCCGCAGGGGCCGCTTACTCGAACATGTTTTGTTAAATGCTGGCTGTTGATTGACATCGCCGTCGGCCACCAGGGTTCGCAATCCTGCCTCAATATCCATTCGCTCGCGGAATATAGTTCTAGATGCAGCATCTGACTTTAGTCTGTCCTGAAGTTCCTGATGCGCCGTTTCGCTGATAGTGCCATTGATCAGGTCATCAATCTGTCGTAAAAGAATTTCATCGTTCATTATTATATCTCCTCCTGCGCCAGCCGAAAGCGAATACAGGTGAGTAGCTTTTCTCGCAAGAGGGCAAGCTGCTTATAGAGAGCCGTTCGATTACGTCCCATTTGCTTTACTATCTCAGTGATGGACTCGGTCCCTGCGTAACATTGCTGAAGAATTGACTGATGCCGGTCGGATAACTGCGTCATACAAAGTCGCAGGGCCTCGAGGCGTCTTTCCGATAACACCGCTTCTTCAGCTGCTTCTTGCGCCAGGAGTTCGACCAGTTCCAGATCAAAATAGAGCCGACTTCGCCGCTGAACAGTCAGAAAGTTTCGAATTTCGTTGAAGGCAATTCCACAGGCCCAGTGAAAAAAACTGCAGTCAGGATCGAATGTAGACATCTTTTTCCAGAGGATAATGCTTGTTTTCTGGAATACCTCTTCTACATCTGCCGGATTGACCAGTTGCTTGGCAATAAAGGCATACAATCGGTGACGATGTTGCATCAGTAAAGCCATAAATGCCTCTGATTCTTCATGATCTTGAGTTTCCTGATTAGTCAACAGTGTAAGCTCCTATGACAGTGGACAGTTACAGGGTCCTTATTAGTATTCTTACAACAAAGACAGGATTGGACTTAAATTTCGGCATTTTTCATGTTTTTCATATTTCTCCGGGTAATACCGGCCAGGTTGTAAGACAACATTCAGACCAGAGTCTTTTTACTCAGAACCAATTAGATGCAATCCGGAGTCTTGGGATGAAATTATGGAACTCAGCATTTCTGGTGCTATCCTTGCCGACACTGCTTTACTCCAACGAGACCTTTGTAAAGATTCAGGGAGTCAAAGGGAACCAGATTGCTCTCATTAAGGACACGACAGGTGGCGGTGATCGCGGCATGCGTAGTGGGAAAGGGACAACGCCCCCTGGCCAACAGAGAGGTAGAAGAGGTCGTCGCGGTAATTCAACCAGCATGCAACCGAGGATTATAACGGTACCAGCGAATGTAAAAATCACCTCGGCCATGCGAGAAAGACGGACATTTGACTTTCGAGTTGGTACAGAACTTGCTGGCGGACTGAAACACCGCGTATTTCAGGAAATGAAGACTCCTCTCTCGGCCCGTATTGTGTCGCAGAACAATCGCATAATAGAGATCAACGTCATAATTTCGGAGACAGACATAAACCAGTCGAGCACTACGGCGAATGGTAAAACTATTATTGCAGTCCGCCCCAAACGCCCACCAAAGAAACGTCCGTCAGAAGCAGGGAAGTCAAAATGATCATGCGTAACTTACGATATGCAGTCTTCATCAGTTGTCTCGGTTTGGTCGCGTCAGCGGAGGGACAAAAACCGAGTTCGGAGGGAGTGCAGTTTTTCGAGTCTAAAATTCGCCCCGTCCTCGTAAAGCACTGCTACAAATGCCATTCGACCGAATCAGGCAAAGTGCGGGGAGGCTTGAAAGTTGATTCCAGAGACGCAGTATTACGCGGCGGTGATTCCGGGCCAGCAGTGGTTGCAAAGTCATTAGAAAAAAGCGTCCTGTATCAAGCACTCCTGTATCATGAAGATGGATGGCAGATGCCACCGAAAGGAAAGCTACCCCAGACGACAATCAACGATTTCCGCCGCTGGATTCTGATGGGGGCCCCAGACTCACGTATTACAGAGATCAATCCAGATGTCGCGAGCGTGATCGACATTGAAGCCGGACGACGATACTGGGGATATCAGCCGTTGACGCAGACGCTACCTCCCACAACAGAAACAACTAACTGGTCGAGAACTCCGATCGATCATTTCATTGAATCGAGTTGGCGTAAAAAGGACTTAATCCAGTCAACGATGCCCCGCCCGAAGTACTGGTACGCAGACTTTACTTTGTTCTGACTGGCCTGCCACCATCACCGGATAATTTAAAGCGATGGAGGTCGCGATTACAGACAAAGAGTTATACTGTTCGTCAGACCGAAGTTGCGAAAATTGTTAACGAGTTACTCGCGTCCGATCGATATGGAGAACACTGGGGACAGCATTGGTTAGACGTAGCACGCTTTGCTGAATCGACCGGTGGGGATCATAATAACGTCTACCAGCATGCGTGGCGGTACCGGAACTATGTCATCGACGCGTTTAATGGTGATAAACCGTTCGATCATTTCATCCGTGAACAGATTGCTGGCGACCTGTTGCCGATCTCGACTAATGAAGAATGGGCGAATAATGTTATCGCAACCGGATTCCTGGCGATCGGCGTGAAGTCGGTAGGGGAAGAAAATCAGCAGAAATTCTTCTCTGACCTTGTCGATGAGCAGATCGATACGACCACTCGCGCGTTTCTCGCAACGACGGTCGCTTGTGCCCGCTGTCACGATCACAAGTTCGATCCGATCCCCCAAGTGGATTATTACGCTCTTGCCGGCATATTCCGTTCTACGGAAACGCACTACGGCTTGCTTAAAGCGCAGGCCCAGCAGGCGACGACACTAATTGATCTAACCGGTATGGGGCCACCAACTGGAAAACCAGATCTTAACGCAGAGGAGTACGCGGCGCTTGTTAAACAACGAGATGACGCGGCCCAGGCTATTGAGGACGCGATGCGAAAGATACGTTCCGGTGAAAATGTGTTTCGGGGACTCCTGCGCAAGTATCGATCAGATCGAGATGAAAGTGAGGCGGCATTGCAGGCCTACTCGAACCGAGGTCAGCCTCGTATTTTTGCGATGGGAACACAGGATCGGGATGCAGTTTTACCGACGCGGCTACTGGTGCGCGGCGAACTCGATAAGCCGGCCCAGCTTATCGAGCGCGGAGTACTTCAGGTGCTCAGTCCTGCTGGCAGGCAGACGTTGAGCGCGCTGTCGAAGGATGCAAGTTTCCGCCGACATCGTACGCCCGGCCTGCCAAGTCTCTCGCACCATAGTCAAAGCGGCCGCTTGGAACTGGCGGAGTGGATCGCCAGTCCAGAGAACCCACTGACGGCGCGCGTGATCGTAAATCGGATCTGGCACTGGATGTACGGTCATGGGCTGGTGCGGACCGTCGATGATTTCGGTCACGCGGGAGTGCCACCCAGCCATCCTGAACTCCTCGATTATCTTGCGAACAGGCTGATTATAGAAAACTGGTCCATCAAAGCACTGATCCGTGAGATCGCATTGTCAAGGACATGGCAACTTGACTCGGAATTCGACGATCAAAACTATGCCACCGACCCGGATAATCAATTCTACTGGAGGATGAATCAGCGGCGCCTGGAAGCTGAGGCAGTCCGCGATGCAATGCTCTTCGTATCAGGGCAACTGAACCTGAAGCGTCCACCCGGTACGTACCTCAGGGAGGTTGGTGAAGGTGGAGTCGGTCAGAATGTGTTCGAGCCCGTCATTCGATCAATTAAGACAGACACCCGTTCTATCTATCTCCCTCGTGTGCGCAGCGTACTGCCAGAGATGCTGGAAACGTTTGACGCGCCTGATGCCAGTCTTGTCACAGGAAGTCGCCATACAACTTCGAGTCCACTTCAGTCTCTGTTCTTGATGAATAATGAGTTCATTCAAAATCAGGCGGTATCTCTGGCGGAACGGCTTGATGATCTCCCGCAGTCGCGACAGATTGCGATGCTTTATGAAATTGCGTTCGGGAGATCACCGACCAAACGTGAACACGAACTGGCGGCACAATTCTTCGCCCAACTTTCCATGGGGCGAAATGCAGGCCAATCAACTGGTGACGCATCGGATAGTATGCGCCGTCGTGGTCGGCGGCGGGGCTCAGGAGCGTCCAATCGTCTCGCCGAGCAACCAACGAGTGGGATGGAGGTTACCTCTTCCATGAGTCCTCTGGCAATCTACTGCCAGGCCCTGCTCTGTTCTATGGAATTCCAGATGATCGACTAAAGGAAATCTGATGAATCACTTTTTTTGCTCTCACCAAAAGACAACTGTTTCGCGACGCGATGCTCTGCGAACCATCTCAGCTGGTTTCGGTTATCTTGCATTCTCCAGTCTTGCAACAGCGGAAGCGGACAGGCAACCGTCGACACTGGCTGCCAGGAAGCCACATTTCGAACCGCGGGCTAAGCGAGTGATCTTTCTCTGTATGCGCGGTGGACCATCGCATATTGACACCTTCGATTACAAACCGCGTCTGAAACAGGAACATGGGAGGTCATCCCGTTACGGCTCACCGTGGTTTGCGACACCATGGAGCTTCAATCAACACGGTAAAAGCGGGTTGTGGATATCAGAACTCTTTCCCAACCTGGCTCGACATGCTGATGATCTCTGTCTTCTCAACGGGATGCACTGCGATCAACCCGCCCACGCTCAAGCTTTCATTCAGATGCACACCGGGAACTTCCAGTCGGTACGGCCTTCTCTGGGGGCGTGGACGCTTTACGGCCTGGGAAGCGAGAGTCAGAACCTGCCAGGATTTATCGCTATCAATCCCCCGACGGCAACGGGAGGAGCTCAGAATTATGGCAGTGCATTTCTGCCAGCAGCATTTCAGGGGACGAAGTTCACCATTCAGGACAGCTCGCAACGGAATCGGAGGATCGATCGACTCCGTCGCGGTGAGGCCAATCCTTACGGTATCAACAACGCAGTGAACGAGCGGATATCACCTTCAAAGCAACGTGAGCAACTTGATCTCATCAACGCCCTCAATCGAGAAAAACTGAAGCATGATGCACATAATCCACTGGTCGAAGGGGCCATCGAGAACTTCGAGCTCGCGTTTCGTATGCAGGATACCGTCCCCGGCGTTATGGATCTCTCGGCCGAGACGGAAGAAACTCTGGCTCTGTACGGAATCAATGAAGACCCGACTGACGGCTTTGGACGTTAGTGCCTGCTCGCCCGACGATTCGCGGAAGCTGGTGTGCGGTTCATCGAACTGGGACACGGCAGTTGGGATCAGCACAGTAATATTCAGACTGCACTCACCAGTAACTGCGCTGAAACTGACAAGCCCATCGCCGGACTCCTTGCCGACCTCAAGCGTCGCGATTTACTTAAAGATACGCTGATCCTCTGGGGGGGCGAATTCGGTCGCACACCCTACTCCGATTCCGGATCAGGCCGCGACCATAACCACAAAGGTTACACCATGTGGATGGCGGGCGGCGGTGTAAAAGGCGGCATCCAATACGGTCGTACCGACGAGTACGGGTACGAAGCCGTCGAAAACAAGATGCACGTCCACGACTGGCATGCCACCATCCTGCATCTGCTCGGACTTGACCACGAGCATCTTACCTACCGCTATGCGGGTCGCAAAATGCGGCTGACCGATGTGGCCGGATCAGTAGCGTCTGAAGTAATTTTTTGATCTTTGTTTACAGAGCAGGCCAATTATGTCAGACAGAAAGCTCTCCCGGCAGCAACTATACGAACAAGTCTGGTCCGTCTCAGCGTCTCGCCTGGCAACAGAATTCGGACTTTCTGATGTCGGCCTGGCCAAGCTTTGTAAACGGCATGATATCCCCCGCCCCCCACGTGGTTACTGGGCCAAGAAAGAAGTTGGCAAAGCTCCAGCACAAACTCCACTCCCTCCAGGCGATAATGGCGACCAGCGCGCAGTACGGCACTCTTTCCTGGCCGACCGATGGGCTTTTTCTTCCGACCTCGTTTCTCTTCCCGTACCCAGCGATGAAAAGTCCCGGGAGTGACGATCGTAATCAGTTCGTTGATCGCTGTTCCGAGCGGCTGGCCATATTTCAGGAGCTGCGTACGTTCGTGAGGTTTTGTATGAATTTCACCTGGTATACGATCCCGCAGAATCCGGTTCTCATTTTTCAAATAGAGGACGTATCTGGCCAACAGGCTGTCGGAAGCAGTCGCAATCAGTGTCAGCAGAGGATGAAAAAGTTGGATCATCGTGGTAAAATCGTAACCGTCTCACGAAATACACGGTCTATCAACGGGCATCGAAAG
>TARA_R110001592_G_scaffold88769_4_pt1 | contig 18322 bp, 18 predicted proteins | sample TARA_R110001592 | Tara Oceans TARA_R110001592 (sample SAMEA4398387) | marine metagenome | biome: Polar Biome; feature: [SRF] surface water layer (ENVO:00010504); material: water (ENVO:00002006), including particulate matter (ENVO:01000060) such as... | depth 5 m | reverse complement strand
TCCTTGCCAAGATAATTCCGCTGCATCACCAACAAATGCTGGATGCGTTGAAATTACACCGATAATGTTTTCACTATCGTCATCTGCTGTTGCCGTACGAATTCTGCCATCTTGCGCTAAAACTACAGGCACCCCCCTTCTATCTTCATCGTTGGCATTACCATCTTCCCATTCAAAATATTCTGCATAGTCAGCATCCAAACTGTTCCAAGCACCATCTGTATACGCCTGACCGTTTGCTTGAATTCGTACCTTATCAGAAGATTGGTTAACACGGACCTTCAAGACGGGATCAGCATTAGATGTAGTGCGACCAGCAATATAGGTAAAACTATTAGAATTGGTTGTATACGAATAGACACCAGTACCACCACCCCAGCCTACTGGCGCATAAATTGAGTTAGGACTTCCCTCATCTGATTCAACACGTCCTGATCGAATCTGACCTTTTACACCAAACCGACCCATCGCAGAGCAGGCTAAATACTGATCTTGATCATAATCAACGGAGGCATCTGTATCTGATTTGACTCCATAAAGAGCTTTTCTATCATCTGCATCGGCATATACTGCCTTAAAATGTACATAAGCGCGATAGGAAGTTCCATATCGCTTACCAGTCGCGAATGGTATGCTGTTATAACCATGAAATCCATAGCCCAAATCAGTACGCCCATAGTAATTTCCTGCTGTACCTGTTGTGGAACTTTGCGTCCTTCCCGCATAAAAGTTACCAAAGCCCCAATGCGATCCGTTAACATCAAGTTTGTTGACAACAGTAGTTTGACCCGCTTGGTCTCTTATAGCTGAAATAAAATGATGTGTACTTTCAGTAGTGGCTTCATTTGCAGTACCGCGATAATCTGCTGATATTTGCGCATAGGAAGTCCATGTAGTAGAATCTTGGTAAGCAGAATCTCGACAGTAAGTAGCAATAAAATTATTCACGGCTGGATTGTACGCGGAAAAGTTATAACCGGCATAAATATTGTCTTGAACGAAAAAGCGACGGGCGCTGGTATCAAATCTGAACGCAGGGACAGCACTATTCTCATCATTGATGATAAAGTCATCATCTCCATATAACTTTAGATAAAAATGTGATCCATCATGAACCATTTGAGCATCATCACCAGTACCAAAGCGCAAAATATCATTATCAGCTAAGTCAATTGCACCTCTTACAAAAAGGTTAGTTGAGATATTCATAGTAGTAAAATACCCTTCCCCCCAGTATTTGCTTGAAAGGCCGATACTGCCTTCGGCGGTATTTTCTGGCCTAAATGTCCCGCTATCATCTAGCCGCATTACGTTGGTGCCATTATCTTGGAAGATAATTCCAGCGCTATTTACAAAATTCATGTAAAACCAATTATTGGCGTTGTAGGACATTAGAAGATCGTCACTACTACCGAAACGAACTTGCTCATCATCTGAAAGATCCAAGTGCCCTCTAATAAGGACTGGTCCGTTAAAAGTAATAGTACCAGTGGCTGTATCATCAATATCTGAACGTAAGAATTGCGAACCCTGTATGCCATCAAGAAGATCTGCACTTAAGCCAGAACCAGCACCATCATTCCCTGCATGCCAGACTTTGTTGCCATCGATAAGAATATTACCTGCAGTATTGCCACTATCTCGGACTAAGTCTAGGTCGCGAGAAGAATTAGTTTGGTTTAGGCCCCACTCAGGGCCACTAGAGCTCTTGAAAGAAATTAATGTGCGCTCACCGTCTGATATAAAATTAAAGTTATTTCCACTTGCATCAAATGAAGTTGTATCATCACTTCTAAGGAATTGCGTAGAGTCAAGACCATCTAGTTTATTAGCGTTATCTACAGGGAATGTCGTAAGCATTACCGTGCCTGATTCATCAGGGAAAGTGAAGTTCCGACTAGAAGTAAGAAGTTCAAAACTCAAAGATCCCATAATGGCAGTTTGCCCTCCTTTAGCGAACTTATATGAAGAACTCCCACCATTGCCACGGAAATAAATGCCCCCAGCTTCATCTATACCTGAATTAATGATGACATGATTAGACGCATATAACTTAAGATCTTTGCCTGTACCATCAGCTTTAATAAGAATATGGGATTGCTTTTCAATAGTCGCAGGAATACGATCTTCACTAATTGTGCCAGTTGTAATATCTGTTCCATCAATACCGTTAGTGATGGTCAGATCATCGACATAGCAATGAGACCAACGGAGTGTATCTGTTCCAAGGGTAAAAGTACTATCAATCTGAGGTAGAACATTTGATCTAGGAGTCAATACAGCATCTGCTGTACCTAAATATAGCTTGCTTGTAGAATGATCACGCCAAATAAAGTTACCTATAGTATCTGTCAAGTCCTTGACTATAAAGTCAACATCATCAGCTCTTATAGTTACTTGAGCACCGCTTGAGATGTTGTCGCCTCTAACGAAACTTTCAGCATGTAAACCATCTAACCGATCTGCATTTAGATTAGATACTACAGTAGAACTGGACACAATTAAGGGTGCAGTGCCTTGGCTTGCTGTTGATGTAAGTGAACCGTAAATAGTTGCACCAATATCAGTGGTTTTTAGACGTATTACATCGTTCTCATTTAGCTGTACAAACGTTCTAGCAGTACTGGAATCAGCAACAAGCATCGTCTGAGTAGTACCGGCACTATTTGCACCAATAATAAGAATATTGCCATCAGCATTACGGTTGTTTTGAATAATATTATTATTTGAGCTGCTGTTATGGAATATTCTAAAGTCGCTTCCACTGCCAAACCGAAGTTCAACATTATCTTGGAACTCCATGGTATTAGTAATATTAGAAGCAACATTAGATCTAATAAAGTTGCTTGAATCATTCCCATCGAGAGTATCTGCATCTAGGCCAGAACCAGCACCATCGTTTCCTGCATGCCAAGCCAAGTAACCATTAATTCTAAAGACACCACTGTGATCACCAATATTGTCAAAATTTAAATCAGCACCATTATTAGATTGCTTAAGGCCCCACATAACTGTTGTATTATATTGAAAGTTAATTAAGGTTCTACTGCCGTCACTATTGAAACCAAAAGTATTTCCACTTGCATCGTATGTTGTGTTTTGATCAGACCTAAGGAATGAAGTGGCGTGGACACCGTCAAGAGAATCAGCATTTAAATTGGCAACTAATGTTGAACTAGCAACGATTAAAGGAGATGTTCCGTTCGCGATCGTAGATTCGAATTGATCGCTTTTATGTATACCAAACGTTGTGGCACCATCAACATTAGTTTCTATTTTCTTTACGTCATTATAGAATATCTTGACAGACCCATCATCGTTACAGATGATTGAATCTTCACCAGACTTCGCCTGAAGAACAATGTTGCCGCTGTCATCATCATCTACATTGCATGAGATGATTAAATCGCCGGTATTATTTTCAATAAGTGATTTAATCCCATCATGGTAAATCTGAAGATCCCCGTCAGTACCGAACATAGCTTTTTTGCTATCCTGCCATTCAGTATCTGCAGTTACTTCTGTTAAAGCATCAGATCGAATAAAACTAGCAGCATGCAATCCGTCAAGTTTATCTGAGTTATTAATTGTGCTACTAATAAGAGCAACAGTGCCAGACACGTCAGGATAGGTAAATGTCCGGTCAGCAGTCAAGCTTTCAAAATCTAGAAAACCTTCAATTGTTGATTGACCAGATTTACAAAATCTGTATGAGGCTTGGCCATTGTTACCAGTTAATCTAATAAAACTGTTCGCCCCGCCTGCAGTTAATCCAATATTTTTATCTGCGAATAACACTAAGTAACCAAGAGAACCTGTCGCTCCAATAGCAATCTGTTCACCTAACGTATAAGTTGCAGGCATTCTTGCAGTATTAATAGTACCTTGCGATATATTTCCACCATCGAGAGACGTAAGTGCGCTACCAGTACCTGCAAAGCTACTAGCAACAACTTGACCGCTCACCTGCAATGGTGCTGTAGGTGATGGGACACCGATACCAACTTGACCACCAGGAAGAACTACAAGCTTGCTAGCTCCCCCGCTTGCAAGTTCTAACAGATATGTTGAGCCGCCACTAACTTTCAGTCCACCATTAAAATCAGTTGGTGAAGAAGACTGAACAACTTGTGCTCCTATTCCTGATCCAAGTTTGAGGTAGCGATTATCTAGAGTTGCCCCCTGCCCATCTCCTATATCAGGATAACCTTGAATATCACTTGGTATATTACCTCTGGCATTTACACCAGCAATACGAATAATGGCATCATTGCTGTCTTTGATGAAGATTGAAGGGTCATTCTCGTTATAGTTAATGGCGATTTCGCCATACTGCATTTGCGAGGAAGTAGGCTCCTTAGCATTACCGCCGTCTAGTATGACTGATCTCTTTAATTGAATCTTTGCCATTGGTAAAAACCTATATCAGAATAATAATCCTCTATATATTTTAGCGATTCCAATCAAGGCTATCGACGTATCAAGTAATATGCTGATTGTCAAATGCCTCAAGATAGCCCATGAGATTAATTTCAACTGCCTTAGTTAAAAGATGCTGATACTTCATCAAGGATTCAGCACAAGATTTTAGTTGCTCTTTGACCATATTAATATCAGCGCAATCGTCAATTTCCGTTTTAATAACTTGAAGTCTAAGTTCTTTTTCTAAAGGTAGTACAAAATCAGCTTCAGTGAACATAACAAATATACAACGCTTCTAACATTCTAAAGGTCTAACAAAACAAATTAGTAATTCATTCCGAAGATTACATAGGCCATCTCTACATCATCTAAATTTAGGCCTTGACCTAACGCAAATATGAGTTCTAGAGTAGTGATGCCACCGCGCTTATAAGAAGCAACAAAGCGATTAGCAACTTCAGTCATCTCCTTGGCTAATTTGTCATCAAATTGCTCCCTGCTATCAATCGTGGGATAGTCGTTAGGCTCCTTAGTCTTAATCCTGTCAATAAATTTAGCGGCAATAGTATGCTTACACATTTTAAATCCCATCTTATGCTCTCGTTTTTCCCATGAAGTGCTCTTGCCGGCTAATTGATTACGGCCTTGCATATCAAAATCATTGGCACTCATAGCAGTGGGAAGAGGATAACGCCGTTGCCTATTGATCTTTCTAGTACCTGCATCATCAGTAGTCTGCGGTGCACTAAGGATTGATTGAGAATAGTTGGGACAACTACAAGCATATAAAGTAGATGGCTTAAGGGTGCCACCTTTTGTAAACACTTCATCCATCCACGGATCAATATCCGTGTCTAAGAGTTTCCACGGCTCTTCGCCTACATCATCTACATGGTAATACTGACCACTATAAGAATCTAAATTAGTTTTAGTAAAACTATAATCAGTAAAAATGATTGTTCCGTTATCAGGATCTGATGTAAGCTTTAATTGAGTACGGGCAGGGACAGACTTTAAGATAAGATTGCTTCCTTGAACTTCCACTCCTAAAATTGCAAATGGCATAACTGAATATGATGCTTTGTCTGTGTTGCTATCTACAAGATCAGCAGTGAGATATTGCTTACTAAAGAAGCGTTGATAATCAGCCTTGTTAAACTTAAATTTACCATTTACTGTATATGTCGCATTTGAGGTACTGACAGTATTTGGCAGTGAAGTAATATCAAACAAGGATGGTGGGAGATCCGTAGATTCACGATTTAAGATTTCAAGATCTTGACCTTGTGCTGAATCTTCTAAGTCAACATAGAAAAAATCTATATCGTCCGACCACGTAAGAGAATCAATAGAGCTTTTAGCTTGACTCACGAAGAAGGCCGGTATATAAACAATTTGACCTAACAAAACTCGGAAGTCTTGAATAGGGCTAACTCCTGCCTGATACACAAGATCTGTAATTGGAATAGAGACAGTAACAGTTGTTGTAGGTTCCTCTGATTTACCTAAGTAAATAGCAGGATATTTATCCGCAGTCAGCAAGTATGAAATCGTAGCTTCTGTCTCGGTATCATCAATACGTTCTCCTAACATTTCAAGAAGCATTTGATAATTAGAACCACTTGTAAATTTACACCAGACTTCACGATTTAGACGGTTAGTATTGAACTGATACGGATCATTGTCAACACTGCTAATGGTTCCTATATCAACGCTTGAAGTACAAGTACGCTTCATTACATAGTGGTTATTGCTATCAGCATTATTGGTAGCGAACTTAAAACCTTCAAAGGTAACAGCAACCTCGTTTGCAGAACCTTGATAAAGCTTAGACTGCAGCTGAGCTCTAGAATACAACTGAGACAAAGGATCGTAAGTCTCTAGTTCGTACCAAGCCGCTTGGTTGTAATATTCATAACCTTTTCTCCACTTAACCCAGTTGGAATTAAAGTTATACTTTTGTATAATTGATTTCTGTACAGTAGTACCAAACTTTCTCACGGATGGAGCAAGTCCAGCTTTGGCTGGTATTTTGCCCACATCAATTGACCCTAAACCTTTAAAAGCAAAAGACTTAGATTTACCAAAGCCATTTTGCTTTTTAGGCATTAATACCAGCCGCCTTGAACACCAAGCAATGGTGCAGCTGCTGCCGTGTCACTAGCTGACTGTTGCTCAATTGCGGCCCATAGCGCTTTACCTTTAGGAACATAAAGTGCCTTAAATCTGACTCCGTCTGTGCCTACATTGCCCGTCTGAGGGACTGGTGCCAAAATGTAAGGCAAGGCCGTAATGTGAGTTCGAGCACCAACGGTTGTTCCAGCAGTGAGGGTTGCAACATACACCGCCTGTTGCTGCCTTAGATAGTCAGACGCTGAGCTGAGGTACAAGTTAATCTTATACCCAGTCGAAATCGTCCGAGCAATTGAGTAGATATCCTCGATGATGCAGCCATCGGCAGTTGTACTGTCAATCACAATAGAAGCATTATTTGTACCAGCGATATCTACGCCAGCATTCTGAGCGACAGTTGCGCCTGCAAGATCAACCACTTCGTGCAATACACGATCAACAAGAAGAGGCTGTTTGTTAGTAGAAGTTGAAGCCATTGTTATTTACCTTATACGATTTGATTGCGACCGCCACCACGGCCTAAGTTTGTTCCTCTGCTACCGGTGTTGCCGGTACCTAGAGAATTAGGATCACCATTAGCTATGCTTTGAGTAGTGAGGCCTTGCATTGCCAATGTGTTCGTAGAGTTACCACTTAACTCACTAGACATTTGACCAGGAGTAAGTGGACCACCCTTAAGTACATCTTCTATACTTTGTCCAGCCATTCCCAAAGGTCCGATTTGATACGATGGGGCGGGATCTCCTGATGCGGCATATAGTTTTTGAGCACGACTGACTGCTTCTTGTGAAATTCCTATGCCATCTAACATCAGAATAGTGTCATCTTTTGGCTGAGCGACACTGTTATAAGCTGCTGCATTCAAACCAGTTCCAGGAACTAAGGATTGAAACTGTCCAGAATTGTTAGAGAAACCAGGTGTGCCTGTTTGCCTGTACTGATCATTAGAAAAAACCGCATCACCATAAGGCGACTGAGGGTTATACGGATCTAATCTCCCAGGCTGTGGCATTCCATTGCCCATTGACATCCCAACTTGTGGGTTATTCATCATGTTGCCCTGACCTTGTGGCATTCCTGGCATGGGCTGTGGTGGGATACCACTTGTCGAATCATTTGAAATAATCCTTTCTCCCAAAGGCGTGTCGCCTAATTCTTCGCGGCGCTTACGCTTTAATTCATTAGCCATGATTAAATCCGATACATTTGTGAGCGGTCGTTAAGTCCTAGGTATTGATGACCTTGAGCCATCATTTGAACTCGTTCGGCAGCATGCTGACCTGCAATTTCAGGATCTGTCTGTGGCTGCACAGTTTGAGAATATTGACCATCTAAATAGCCTGTTTGATTACGAGGCTCTTCTGTTACTTGATTACCTGCTGAATCTGTCAAGGGCTTGAAATTCCCATAAGCACCGTCTAGTGCATCTCCTGTCGTGATATTTACATTCCCATATTGTGGACTACGAGATGCTTTGGAAGCTTGACCAGTGCCGGATTCATAGACCTGCTGCATACCAGACTGAAGGCCCCACATATAATCACCACCCATTCCAGCATGAGCGATTGCTGCAGCTTTTTGGGATTCGTAATCAGTATTTCTACCGCGACCCATCGTAATTTTTTGAGTTGCCATAATTGTCTAATTATTCCTTTCCTTATTCTACAGTTAACGCCACATATTATTTAGCATAATTCTGGTACCTACCGCAGTATCTGCTGGTCCAGGGACTGCCATTATAAATTCTGAACCCGAACGATCAAATAAATATCGCCTCACTTCAGGGCGACGGTAATTAGCAACGTATAGTGTCTCGGCCAAACGATCAACTTCTCTTAGATAAATCTCTCTAAAGAACTCATCGCCTTTAAGAGGATCTGATGTAGCAATAGTTCGTTGGACATCACCAGCGATTTGCTCTAATCGACTGTAGTTAGGAGAACCACTGGAGTCAGCTGGAAAATATTCACTGTTATCCCATGCTGTATCGCATCTACGAATATGATTAACAATTTGGTTATACCAGTACTCATCTGGGATGAGAGCCATTGCTTCTTCAAGACGTGCTCTGTCACCAGCAGGAATTTGAGCACCTGCATTAATCCCTAGGTGAAATCGTGCTTTTGATTTAAGTAGATCATCTAATTCCATCAGCCGATTAACCCCTGTTGTGAATAAGCGTCACGGAGAACTGATTCCAGCCTTGCCTCATCACCTGGCATCAATCCGCCTTGCGCTTGGATCTTGGCCAGCAATGCTCCCGCCGGTCCAGCTTCATTTGCCATTTGCTGTTGAGCACCAGCACCAAGGCCTCCACCTAGAAGAGCTCCGACAATTCCACCTGCCATACGCAAACCGGGCTTAAAGCCTTTATTGGTACCACGCATATGTCCAACACCTCTGCCAACTGCATGTGGCAAAGTTCCAGTTAAGGCACCTAAAGCAGCACCACCACCCATGCCTAATGCAACCATATCGCTTAGACGTGGACCCTCCTCTGCTTCTTGTGCAGCTTGGGCTAAAAGCACTTGTTGAATACGTGGATCCATTATCATTAAGCCTGTTTACTTATATTTTAACTAATGAAAATTAAGTCCTCATCAATTAGCTGATCCCAATTAACACGAGGAATATTTTCCAACTGTTTAAGGTTGGCAAAACGCTCACCGCTCAATGACATGCGCAGCTCAACGATGCGCTTGGCTGTTGCATAGCCAACACCTGGAAGACGTTTGGCAATTTGCTCTGCTGGTGCTGTATTCAAATTAAGACGTGAGTCTTCAATAGGCACAACCGTTACAGGTAATTGCTCTTCCGGCTCTAGTGCAATTTGAGGAGCAGCAACTTTTGCTAAACGCCCCTTCTCACGGTCATACGGGACAAGCTGTTCTAAATTTACGTAAGTAATCTGACCTCCTGCATCCCGAACCATGGCAAATTCTTTATCATGCTTATTGATAAACTCGACAAGCTTTCCTGTTTTCTGATCCTGAAATAAGTTACTCATTACTATACTTACTACACTCCAACATTATAGGCATATAAAAAAGAGGCCCCGTGGGACCTCTTGAAATTACTTGTTAAAAGTGATCAAGTACCTTGACCAGCTTCAACAGCGTAAGGGATGTTGACATCGTCGTAGCTAGGAGCAGCAGCAGGGATGTAGTAGCAGACTTCAACAATAATTGCTGAAGGAGCATTACGACCTGCGCCAGCGGTATCCTTCAATTCTGCAATAAATGCAGCTGAAGTTGTGATTTCAACGTTGGTTGCAGCTGAAGTACTGATTGCAGTACCGTCAACAATGTTCTTAAGTGCAGAAGACACACCGACTTCTGGGAAGAACTTATCACTAGCAGCGGTCAATGTTCCACTTGTAGGAGCATTTGAACCGAGGGTCTTGACAACAATGGTGTCAGCAGCAGCATTCGCTTTTACGCCAGGAGCGGAAATAGCGGTGCGATAAACAACAGCGCCTTTAGGGATAACCATAAGCTTATCCTTACGTGGCTTGTCATCCTGACGAAGGTCTGGAGACAAGATCTGAGGCTGGTAATCACCAGCATTCAGAACACCGAGAGATGTAGTGACACTATCACTATCAGGGTTAAGTACAACAGCACCGACGAGACGGTAGAACTCAACACCGGGGAGGGCCACAACACCCTGATCGCGATATGCGTTCAGTTGTGCGACATAGTTACCTGGAAAAATTACAGTCATGATTAGTTAGCTCCTATCAATATACGAAAGAGTAACCAACCGTGATGAAATCCTTATTCAGGGTTTCAAAACCGGCGAACAGACTCCAAATCATGATGATGAATCGTGAGAAGTCATCATTGTTATTCAGAAGAATCTGGGCGTTATTACCACCGATGCCCACGCCAACAGCTTGAGGACCGAAGAAGATCAGCTGGCTAGCGCTGTAATCAGCGGCACTGCTGCTCTCGTCAGTAACCACAAGGTTGTATGTAGTTTCAGGCAGGTTGGTGGACTCAAACCAACGGACACCCTCAAAGAGGAAGCCAGTAGGCATTACGGGTTGACCAGCAACAAAGCCGGCTTGACCGTAGGCAGGTCCCATTCCTTGGAAGAAATTGGCGTTGGGGGCCTGGTTGGGCTGCATGGGGTTAATCATGCCTGTGCCGGGATAACGAGCAATCTCGCGGAAGTCGTTGTTCTGGCGCAAGTGCATCATTGCCGTGGGGTCCACGATGCAGCGGTAGTAACCGTCAGAGAAGGTAGGGACGTTGCGCTTACGCATGTCCTTGACGACTTCAAGAAGGTCAGTAGTGATGTCAAACTTGGCTGCTTCACCAGCGGCGTAAGTAACACCAAGGGTGCCACCGGAACCACCTTTGGCTTTACCACCGGGAAGGTAGTAGCCGCCTTGCTCTTTAGATGCTTGACCAGCTGCTTCTGCTTTGAGAAGTTCGTTGGCAAACACGCGATCACGCCAACGGCGGTAATCATCCAAAAGCGTCAAGCTTCCGATCGACTGATGGAAGACATTGAGGTTGCCTGTATCAAGCAGCAGACGCTGGGCAGTGATCAGGGTTTCACGAGCAACTTTGAAAGTAGAGGGCTGTGCACTGTCGCGAGTATCGGCTGGGCCGGTGTACTCACGCAGGGTGACAAGCACCTTGTCCTTGACAATGTTGCGAGCTGAAGCGGTACCGAGGGTTTGATCGGCTGTACGCTCACGGGACTCCTTAGTACCAGGCTTACCCCAGAAGCGGTAACGATCAAGCTGTACGGTCTGGCCGGGTTGCTTTGAGAAATCGTGTACCACTACTGGCTCAACTGCCATCTCAATGATGTAGGCAGGATGAGGACGGTAAAGTTCTGCACCAAGAAGTTTGGGAAAGTCATTATCAATCCACATAGGATCGTAACTCCAAACTAATAGTTATATAAGTGACTTCGACATGTCACATATATAGATATTAGTAAAAATTGTTAGACTATTAATTAGATACCCCAGTATGTTATGTATAACTTTGTTGATACATCTGAATGGATACCAGTTCATACGCTTCCAGGCTTTGAAGCTTGTATTGAATACTTCATTAATAGACAAGGAGATGTTAAAAGCACTAAAGGTAGAGTTGAGCGTATTCTTAAACACAAGGTGTCCAAAGGTGGATATCCAACAGTCAATCTCACACAGCGTATTGGAAGAGGGAAGATTAAAACTGTAACTGTTCACTCTTTAGTTGCATTTGCATTTTTAGGAACTCCGCCAACTCCATATGGCAGAACAAAGGGATGTACTTTGGTTGATCACAAGGATGCTAATAAATCAAACTGTTGCGTTGATAATCTTCAATGGTTTTCTCGTTTAGAGAATAATACAAAACGTTCTTATCCACGCAGACCTAAGAAACAGAAAAAGGTTAAAATAGTAGAAAGTTAAATGTAAATCTGATGGCTGATAGTCTTGTGCTGAAAGGTTTCAAAGAAGTCAAAAAGCATACTGGTAAGGAAATGCAACTTCTACTTCCGAAAAGTGGGAGTGAATCGAAGATGAAAAAATGGTGGGCAGTTAATGCAGGACAAGTTCAGTACGTATCATGCGCAGTATTTAAAGTAACTGTCAATGGAAATTCAGTACTACTAGCAGTTGATGCCAGCTCTTTATCAACAGTACGCATTGACCATGATGGTCGTTTTAACTTTAACTTCTACATCTGCAATGGTGTAACCAGGGCTGCCATATTTACAGAAGACAAGCAAATCATCGAGCATTACCTGTTTCCAAAAATCAGTAGCGGGAAAATCATGACAGTGATTCCTCCAGGAGCTGCTAAGAGACCTACAAAAAAAGAGATCGGAGTGGTTACTGTTAGTGGCCCATCAGCAGGAAAGGAAGGGGATACATGTACATTTAATGTTGAGACTTCTGGTAATGCAGAAAATATAGAAGTTGAGACACTTAGTTACCAGTGGACATTGACTGGCGAAGGTTTATTCGTCGGTAAAACAACGCTTAAGTCTGCAAAGGTGAAACTAGGAAAAGGTAATGTAGGCGTTACCTGTACAGCATCCTCTGGTGATCCTAATGTTTGCGATAGTCCTCAATCCGGTTTCCGAGTGGTTTCAGTAAAGCCAACACCTGAACTGAAATACAAGAAAGAGACAGAAGAAACTTCAGATTAGTAGGAGCCTGAATTGAGCTTTCTCATGATAAGACGTTTGTCATTGATTGAATCATATGATCGGAGCTCAGTACCAATAGTACATTCAGCATCAAAACTTACTCTTTTTGTATTTCGTGCGTGGAAGCCGATATAAAAATGATCATTGGCTTGCACATACATCTTGTCATAAGGATGCTCTTCGCGATCAGCTGTATATAGGCAAATCTCTAGATCCCTGTCTACGTATGCATTGCCTGTTTTAAGATTATCTAATTGAACACTTAGAAAGCCTCGACCTCCAGGCAAAAACGGAAGACGATCTTCAGCGCCAATAGCTTCCTCATAGGTATTAACCGTGGGAAAAGTACCGAAATCAAATTCAGCACGAGTGTAATTTGAGTCAAGATCCTGTCCACCTTTAATCGTGGCACAAGAAAAGAACTCTTCCTCAAAGCACGATCGCACAATATCGCCAACGATAGTTAGCTGGACTTTGACAAAGTAGTTCTCAGCTCCCATCAAGCCGACACTATCCTGATACTTAAACGTGTGCGGAATCACACTAATAGTCTGGGTGTCAGGCTTAGTGATTGATGCACCCGCCGCATAGTTTAGCTGCTTACTAGCTGCATTATTCTTGCTTGAAGTGTAATCGCTTGCACCATAAACAATATAATTATCATTTATTTCTTTAGTGACACTCATCGGCCATTAGTGCTATTTCTTCTATTGTATTAAAGATACTCAACCAGACTATCAGGGCATTCGCGGATAAACCGCAAAGCTTTATTTTCTAGTGTGCGGACACGGTCTCTACTCATATTGAGTACTTGGCCGATAGCAGTCATGGACATTGGCTCAAGTACCTCTTCGCCAATTCCGTACCGCATTCTGATAACAGCTGCTTGCATTTCAGGCAACTCGTCAATTATGTCACGGATGTTTTCTTTAACAGACTGACGATCTAATAACATTGAAGGGAGTTGCGTCTCATCCTCAAGCAAGTCAATCAAAGCAGTATCCCTGTTCTCACCTATTTTTATCTCTAGCGATGTAGGTTGGCGTGACTTGCACATTAGATCTTTTATTTCATCAACAGAAGATTCTAAGTAATCGGCAAGTTGAAATACTGTAGGCATTTCACCGTTAATTTGACTTAGCTCACGTTGAGCTTTCTTAAGCTTGTTGAGGTTCTCTGTAACGTGAATTGGCAGGCGTATTGCCCGCGATTTCTCCGCAATGGCCCGCGTGATGCCTTGACGGATCCACCAGTAAGCATAGGTACTAAACTTATAGCCACGGCTAGGATCAAACTTTTCAACACCACGCACTAAACCAATTGTTCCCTCTTGAATGATATCTAACAACTCCATATTGCGTTTAGTGTACTTTTTGGCAACGCTTACAACCAAACGCAAGTTAGCTGTGACCATCTTGTCTTTAGCTTTAGCGCCTGCCCTTAACTGACGTTTTAAGTCAAGAGTAGTGATACCAAGAATCCCAGCCAAATCATCTTGGCTCTTAACTTCCATTTCATCTTCAACTTCCTTGATCTTCATTAACTGTTGGACCTGGCGTCCAAGGAGAATCTCTTCTTCATGCTCTAAGAGTGGAATTCTGCCAATGTCCCTTAAATATGTACGAACGGAATCGCCTGAAAGCTTAATTGATGACATATAATACGCTTGCCTACATATTAACTATAGCTGTATATTCAAGACAAGTCAACACTAACCGCGAAGTCTTGCAAATCTAATTGATTCTGAAGGGGCTTCTTGTCTTCCTTCTAATGCTTCGACTGCCATTGCTTGTGCAGCATGTTCGTTAAAGCCTTTTGATTTATAGTTGCTTTCCATCTCTTGATACTTAGCTACGGAACTTTCAAAGTCCTCACCATGTGTAAGCATCTCTGCTGCCATTTGATTAGCAGCCTGATCTGGAACACCGTCAGTTTTAAGGTGCTTCCAAATAGTCTGAAATACTTCAGGATTTTCCTGTGCACCTTCGCCAGCTAAACGCACAATAATAATCCGCTACATGTTCTCTAATTGTAGTAAATATTCAACAAAAGAATGTTTGATCAAGCAAGTCTTTTGGCATTCATAAGGCGAGTAACATTAACATCTTCCATTCTTTGACCAATCAATTGTGGATTACCAAATTCTTTTGTTGCTGCACCTTTACTGGGCAGAACTTCCATGATATTAGCTAATTGAGTATTTAAGCCTATCTGTGCTTTAAACTCAGCATCCGATTGTTGTGTAATCTCCATGTCAACGCCTTGAATAGCAGCGGCTGATCGCTGAGATGCTGATGAAATTGCATTTTGCTGAATATCTGTTTGCCTTTGCTGCCTGACAATATCCTCTTGGGGATTACCAAATTTAGTGTAGCCGCTACCATCATTCGCATTGAACATACCAGTATTGACTGGGTTCATAGCACCGTTACCATTAACAAAATTCGAATTTGTCAATGCCTGTCGGGCATATGAAGCTTCTTCGCTGGGCAGCTGAGAGATGTTGAAAGCCATTTTAAATTAACTCTATATAGTCCTATTGTAATAAGTCATCCTTGAATAAAGATTGGACTTATTAAAAGAAAAGAGGGCTCCCCTTAATAAGAAACCCTCATGCTTTATTGATCAGTAGTCCTGAACAAGCATCTTGCTTTGGAACGCCTGAGCTGGAGCACCGGAGAGATACTGCCAAGCATTTTCTGGGTTGTTATCCATCAGTGAACTGAAGTCACCCCAGAAGGAGTTGGTAGCGCTTTCTTGACGGCCAGGTGTAGGCATGTCCATTACTGGACGTTGGAAGTTCTGTGGTACACCACGCTCTTCCTGATGAGCGATCTCCTGAGCAAACTGCTCACGTGCAAGGTAGTCATCGATCTGAGCTTGCTCTGCAGAAGAAGGCGTTGGATAGGGACCTTCAGGGCCAAAGAAGCCACACACGTAATCAGAGAGTACCTCTGGGTTAGTGAGCATGATGTTCATTGCAGAACGCTCTTCGGATGCTGCATCAAGCATCAGATCCATAGTGCTGTTACGGCCAACTTGCTCAATGAGAGCATCCTCTACTGCACATGCGTAGTTGTTCAGCAAACCAGGTGCTTCAGCACCGAAGTGCTCTAGAACCTCAAGACTGACATCAGAGATTTGGCTGAGGTAAGAATCACTTGCCTCGCCTGCTCCTTGACTTAGGTACTGAGCCTGAGCGGCTGCCTGGTGCTGATGCTGCTGCTGAGCCACCAAGTGCTGGATTTGGTTGAGCTCCTGGGCCGAATAAGCCTGGGTTGAAGCTGGCTGAGCGTATGTCTCCTGAGCCTGCGGGGCCCATTGCTGGGGCTGTGAACCCCAAGTTGCCTGGGTACTGGCTTGAGTTGTCGGAGTCTGATACGCCGAGTACGACGCCGGGGCCGGGGACGCTTGAGGCGTATTCAGGCTTGCGCTGAGTACCTGGAACGCTTCCTGCCATGGATTCGCTGCTGCTGCCGGGGCTGCCGAAGCCTGCGGGGCCGCCGTTGGCTGGTAACCCATTGGTGCCTGTGGGGCTGCCTGAGGAGTTGCCTGGTAGCTGGACGGGGCGCTCATCCCTGGTTGGGAGACCAAGCTCGGAGCGCTTACGGTCGGCGTCACTGAGCTTGTTTGTGCTCCGCTCGCCATCATTGGACTTGTACTTTCCACTGTAACTTAACTCCTTACGTAAAAAATCGAGTGATCTATATAGGAACCCTGTGATATCAAGATTCGGATCAGCTGCTAAAGGCTGATTGGGTATTTGTGGATGAGGCAGTTGATATAACTGACCAATCATCGAAACGAATGTATTGAAAGCTTGTTGTGATTGCTGGACCATCCTGAATGGAAATCCAGTTAACATGGCAGCTCGTTCTTCATCAGTTTTGCTAGGGAAAAGATACTTAAGTGCTTCAATAGAATCGACACCTAATTCTTGAAGGTTTCGAACGACAATACTGTTGTTAAGAATGCCTTGTGAGTCTTCTTCAAAAATCTCTCCGGTCCAGCGCCAATTGACTTTGGACCTGCCATCAGGGATTAAACCAATAACCCCGTTAGGTATATCACCTGACTCAATACTAGCAGATAGTAGTTTATCCTTTGATACAGTGTATTGTTGAAGTTCAAGTGCATAAGTATTCTCAGCTTCTTGAAAAAGGACCTCATCATCAAACTCTTCTATCAGAGGTGGCTCCGGTTTCAGAATACCCTTAGCAACGGAAAATGACTCCTCAAAGAGAAACTCCTCATGTTGAATCATTAGAGCAAATAGCTTGCAAAGTCCAAACTCAAATAGAGCTTTAGCCTTTTTCTCAGCAGTAGCAGCGCATCTTCCATAAAGTGATTTCATTTCATAAGCAGAAGATGCCATGTTGAAATCAAGGTCATCAACACCACCAAGAGCCAAACGTATTTCTGACCTGTACTGCTTAACATACATATTCTGATCACCACTCACTGCATCAGGTGTCATGTAAGAAACACGGTCAGTAGGCTCTAAGTTTGCAATAACTCGTGGGACTTTAATTTGACCATCTGATCCAGGACTAAATCCAGGTTGGCTGGTTCGTGTGCTTGGACGATCCATTGCGTAGAACCCAGCCTGGGAGCTAATGGTTGGACGCATTGAATTCTCGTCACCGCTTTCAAGAATGTCATGACGAGGGCGACTAGAAACAAGTGTTGGGTTACCAAAGAACTTCATGTTCTTTCGTACATTTCGTACAAGTTCATCATGAAAAAGAATTTGATTAGACATCCAATCAAACTCACCAGTACCTGTTGAAGCACCAGTACAATCCAAGTTGTTAAAGACTTCAACCGCAGGAATAAACCCTAAGCTGTTGCTAAGGATTTCTGTTTGGCCTGGCTGCTGCATCGTAATGGTGCCAGAATTCTCAAATTCAATTTTTTCATTTGAAATCGTTTGCTCAATTCGATCCTTATAAACTTTTAGCTTAATATACTTCTTCCTACCACCACGTTTCCCTTGAGTGGCATAAGCATCCATCAGGTTAGGTTCTTTAACTGAGAAGCTATATATCAGCTCAACATGCTCAATCTCATTGACTTGATCTCTATAACAGCGATAGCTATCTTTAGGAAAATAAAGCAGCTGATATGTATCACCCGAAGGCCTGAAGTAAAATAAGCCTTGCCCATCACACAAGAAATAATCAATAATACTGTCTAATTTCATTTCGAGCATATTGCTCTCATAGACTTTCTTGAGAAACTCCCTACGACCACCGAACGAATCTTGGTCGCAAAAGAATTCAACACCTCGTCGAAGAATAAATAATCGCATTTGAGCAAGATGCGATGACACAATCATTGTGTCTACTGGTAAATCGCCCCTTTTCTCCTTAGCTGCGTTAAGTATTTCCTGAAATTGTGCACTATTGTTCGACATTTTTTACTTCTTTATATCCATATTAAGTCTAACGATACAAACAATGAAATGAATAACTACTTAGCCATTCGACCTATCAAAGATATTGCTAGGAGAAGCCGGCATCTTGTAAGGAGGAGCCTTGATTTTCGCAAAATCGCCAAAGAACATGTTATCCGTTACGTTAGCCTTATCATTCCAGTAATTCTG
>TARA_R110001592_G_scaffold363221_1_pt1 | contig 18341 bp, 17 predicted proteins | sample TARA_R110001592 | Tara Oceans TARA_R110001592 (sample SAMEA4398387) | marine metagenome | biome: Polar Biome; feature: [SRF] surface water layer (ENVO:00010504); material: water (ENVO:00002006), including particulate matter (ENVO:01000060) such as... | depth 5 m | reverse complement strand
GAATACTATAAAGTTCAAGCCATAATATCACGAACATTTTATAATTCTAGCAACAAAAAGCACATCAAAGAAGGCTTCAATATGTGCGACAAAACGCATTGTCAAGTTTTTCACGGTTTAAGCAAGCTCTCGGTAAACATACAAGAAGGTGTTAGGCAAACAGCAGGCAAGGTGTTGGTAGATAGTGAATTAAGATATATTGAAACCGTGTTTCATAGTAATTGTGGTGGAGCTACTTTAAATAGCGAAGATTATTGGGGAGGCAATCTCCCGTATTTGCGCCAGAAAGTGGATAGTATGTGCTATACCATGCCTCACGCTACTTGGCAACGAACACTTCCAAAAACTGAATGGATAGGATATTTGCAACGCAATCACAATTTTCCAACGCACGATAGTGCTGCCATGGCTTGGGCTACTGGTGCCGATTATGTGGAACGCGGCAAATACTATAAATACAACAATTGGCACATTCCTTTACGTACCATTCGTAAAGATTGGAAGTTGCGATCTACTTTTTTCAAAATTGAAGATTTAGGTCAGGATGTAAGATTTTTGGGGAAAGGTTTTGGTCATGGAGTAGGCCTTTGTCAAGAAGGAGCAATGGTTAGGGCACGTTTGGCGCAAAGCTATTCTGATATATTGCATTTTTATTATCAAGATGTTTATATCGTCGATAAAAACATGTTATCCTCACTTAAATCTGAGTTTTAGTATATTGAAGGGTGCTTGGCTTCTCCCAAATACCCTTTTTTAGAATTTTATTGTGCTTCGGGTTTGGTATTGCTACTCAAATAGCATTTAACATTCCTACAACTATTCTGTATTCAATCTTTACAGGATTATTAGGAGGTGTACTAGTACTACGATACTATAAAGTAGCTTTTGTGCTGCGTATTCTGGCACTCAGTGTCTGTATTACTATACTAGGAGCTTTAATTTTCGGGACTCGACTTTCTGATTTCAATTCTCAACCAGAACAAGATAACTTATCGGTTTTTCTTGTGCGGAAGCAAGTTTCTGCCAATGAAAAATGGAATAAGTATCAAGTAGAATCGTATAATTCAGGTTTGCTTTATGTTGCTAGCGAGTTTGACGATTTGGAAGTTGGTCGCTATTATTCTAGTTCAGTCAAGAAATTTAAAATTAAGCAAGATGATTTGCCTAAGCGATTCGATTACCCGCTGTATCTAAAAAGCAAAGCCTATTTTTTTACTTCTTTCATTACATCCCGTGACACGATACTCGAAACTAGTTCTGTAACTGTGCCTTTAAAACAGATGGATAAAGTGAGAAAAGTCGTTGGTGACAAATTGAAATATTTACTTGGCGATAAAGAAATACATGGTTTTTATTCAGCCGTATTGTTAGGCGATAAGTCGTGGTTGGATGAAGAGACTCAGTCGGCATTTGCAACATTGGGCATCTCACATTTTTTGGCAGTCAGTGGTTTGCATGTAGGTATTATCTATCTAGTGTTCAGTCTTCTTTTGGGATTGAATAAATACAAGAAACACAGGTGGCTTATACCAAAATTGGTTTTGGTGATTGTAATTATCTGGTTCTATGCTGTGTTGAGTGGATTAACCGTAAGTGTGGTGCGTGCAGCTTTTATGTTTACCTGTTTTTTGATTGCTAGAAGCATCAAGCGAAGTGGCAATGGGTTCAATATTCTTTGTTTCGCTGCTTTTGTCAACTTGGTCATCAATCCCTATGCATTTTATGATGTAGGTTTTCAATTGAGTTATGCGGCCGTTGCTTCTATTGTATTGTTATATCCAAAGATGCAGTCTTTGCTGACGTTTAAGTACAAGGCCATGAATTTGGGTTGGGATGCCATTTGCATTAGTGCCTGTGCTCAATTAGGTACGTTGCCTATCATACTTTATACTTTCGGGTATTTTCCTGTTTGGTTTTTGGTGAGCAATTTGTGGCTATCGCTTTTCAGTTTTGTTTTAACAGCTTCGGCTTTTTTGTTTTTACTTCTGGCTTTTGTCCCTATTGTAAATACAGGGTATGTTTATTTTGTTGACGGATTATATCATGTTTTTCTGTGGGGAATTGTGCAGTTGCAATCGTTACCGTTTTCTCAAGTACTTGTTTTTCTTTCACGTAATCAAATGCTGATGTTGTTGGTTATGCTCGGACTTTGGATTACTTATGTCTACTCAAAAAAGCGCAGTGCATTGATGGTGGGAATTGTACTATCGTTCTTCGTTTTGGTAGATTTTAGTGATGATAAACCACCCAAACTAAAAACGATTGATGTTGGTTACAAACGATATTACAGCTATCAATCCGGGAATAAAAGGTGGTTGTTTCCTCATCGATATTCTAAGGAGTTCGATGATTCTTTTGTGAAAAATAATGCCGATAAAAGTCTTTATGAGAATTATTATCGTTTACCCATGAATATTAGACCTTCCAAAAAGAACGAAATGTTAGTTTTACGCATCTTTGACGATTATGGCAAATTGGTCGAAATAGAATTGAAATGAAATTGAATTCCATCTTAATAGCGTTTGCAATATTGATTGCACACCATGCATTCGCTCAGAAAACTGGCAAGGTTACCGAATTGGCAAATACGAGTAACATTGTTGTAGATGGTGTTTTGAATGAATTGGAGTGGGGGGGTGCAGAGCCTTTAAAAGATTTTATTGAGTTAGAACCCAATCCGGGGCAAAACGCTAACCAAAATACGGAAATTAAAATATTGTACAACAATAGAGGATTGTATTTTGGGGTGTCAAATTTCGATACAAGTCCAGATAGTATTTTAACAGAACTTTCTCAAAGAGATAATTTTGGCAATGTCGATTGGGCAGGATTAATCATCGATCCTTATCAAGCAGGGCTTACAGCATTTGGTTTTTTTGTTACAGCTGCTGGTGTGCAGGCCGATGCTCAATATGGGCAATACAGTGAAGATTTTTCGTGGAATGCCGTTTGGCGAAGCAGTGTAAAAATTAACGATCATGGATGGACGGCCGAAGTTTTTGTGCCATTTAGTGCCTTGCGATTCCCTGAAAAAGATGTGATGAACTGGAATTTCAATGCCTTGCGGTTGGTTAGACGAACCAGACAGAAATCATCGTGGAATAGAATAGATCCTAAAGTGGATGGATTCTTGAATCAATTTGGAACCTTAGAAGGTCTTAAGAATATCGAAACACCTGTCAGATTGCAATTGTTTCCTTATTTCTCAATGTATTACGATGAGTACGATGGCGAGAGCAATGCTTTTGTAAACGGTGGAATGGATGTGAAATTCGGTCTATCAGATGCTTTTACGTTGGATATGACATTGATACCAGATTTTGGTCAAGTTCAATCCGATAACCAAGTCTTAAATCTATCACCGTTTGAAGTTCGGTTCAATGAAAATAGGCAGTTTTTTACAGAGGGAACGGAGCTTTTCAATAAGGGAGGCTTATTTTATTCTCGACGTATTGGTAGTCGGCCAATCAACTCAGGAAAGGTGTACGATAACCTAGGAGACGATGACGAAATTATAGACAATCCTAATACCACTCAACTCCTCAATGCAACCAAAGTGAGTGGGCGACTTAAGAATGGTTTGGGAATTGGTGTTTTCAACGCCATTACGCGTGAAACAACGGCTAGAATTAGACGTTTGGACGGAAGTGAAGAAGTTATAGAAACAGCGCCAGCAAGCAATTACAATGTGTTGGTTTTCGATCAGAATTTGAAAAATAATTCGAGTGTTTCTTTGGTCAATACCAATGTAATGAGAGCTGGTAGCACCTACGATGCCAATGTAACAGGATTGTTTACCACTTTACGCAACAAAAAAGCCACCATCTCTACCGATTTATCAGCCATTTACAACAAAAAATCTGGATTAAACGATGATGCGAACGACGATGGCTTCGCCTATGCAGCCAGTGTTCGAAAGATTTCGGGTAACATCAATTATGGTACTTATTTGAATGTAGAGTCCGATACTTACGACCCAAACGATTTGGGTTTTTTGTTCAACGCCAATGAAATTTCTAATGGAGGATATATATCCTTTAATCAGTTTAAACCTAAAGGAATTTGGAATAGGGCTAGTTTGAATGTGAACATCAATTACGGGCGATTGTATAAGCCACAAGCATTTACCAATTTTGATGTGAATATGAATGGGTTTGCCATCGGAAGAAAGTTCAATGCCTATGGTATGAATGCGGGAATATCGCCGGTTCAAGATGTCGATTATTTTGAGCCAAGACAAGATGGGTATTACTACAATAAACCCAAAAACGCCTATTTCGGTGGTTGGTATTCCTCCGATTATAGAAAATCATTAGCCTTCGATGCCAACGTGAATTACACAACGTATGATCAAGATAGTCGGTATGATTTTAACTTCGCTATAGAACCTAGAATACGTTTCAATAACCACTTGTTGTTGGTTTATTCCTATAACTATAGTGAACAGCTTAACAACGAAGGCTATGCTTTATTTAATTCAGTGGGCAGTTCGGATAATAGCGATAATCCTGGGTACAATGAGGACAACATCTATTTTGGAAGACGAGATATTACAACGCATACGAATATTTTGCAACTAGAGTATAAAATCAATCCGTTGATGTACAGCACTTTGCGCATGCGTCATTACTGGTCAAAAGTATTGTACAACGAATTTGTTGTTCTTCAAGAAGACGGTAGCGTACAAGCAAGTACTTATTCTGGCAGCAACAATGGAGTGTCTTTTCACGACAACGATTTCAATGCCTTCAATATCGATTTAGTGTACACTTATGTGTTATCTCCAGGAAGCCGATTGGATATTGTCTATAAAAAGTCCTTGTTCAATTCCAACGATGTGCCTGCTGAAGATTTTGCCGACAACGCTAGAAGTTTAAAAAATGTGCCTGGGCTCAATAGCTTGTCATTGAAGTTTTTATACTTCATAGATTACAACGATACCAAACTGTATTTACAAGATAAGTTTTAGTTCTCTAGCCTGAAAATAGGGTCTTTGCTAATTGGGTTTACCTTTTTTCCTTTCTCTATCATTTCAAAATGAAGGTGCGGGCCAGTAGATGCACCAGAACTGCCAACTGTTCCGATAATGTCACCACCATTTACTGTATCATTAATGTTTACTTGAATTTCATGAAGCTGTGCATACATGGTTTCGGTACTGTCGTTATGTAGAATAACTATATGATTGCCATAACCTGTATTCTGTTGTTTTGTCTTTTTTATTATGCCTGATTTTACTGCCCTAACGGGGGTGCCAAGTGGAGCAACAAAGTCCATACCAGTATGCAATTTTTTGTCTTTGTTGATAGGATGATTTCTAATACCAAACCCAGATGACATTTTGGTGATTTTTTGTTGAGCTACAGGTAGTTGCCAAGCTTCTTCTTGCGAGAGTAATTGAATGTTTAAAACGATCGCAAAAAGGGTTAACGCCACCGCAATAGGTGTTGCTGTTTTAATGTTTTTCATGAGTTTAGTTTTTTTGTAAGCTTTGTTTATTTCTGTGAGGGTACTTTCTGGCAAAGACTGTATAGCTACATTTAATGCCGCTTCGTATTGTAAACCATCAATCATCAACGATTCAATATGCGTTGCATAATGGTCCAACATTTCATCGGCGATATCTCTATCCAAATACGCTTTAGCAATGATGTCGTGCAGATCGGCTATTTGTAGAGCATCAAGCATATTGCATAGGATTTAGTATGGCTTCCATCACATTAGAGAATTGGGTCCAACCAGCTTTTTGTTTTTTAGCTTCGTCCGATCCCTTTTTAGTCAGTTTGTAATATTTCCTATTTCTACCGTCTATTTTTTTCGTGTAAGACTCAACATATTCGTTGGCCTCTAGCTTGTGTAGTGCTGGGTATAAAGCGCCTTCTGTTAGTTCTATGCTGTTTTCTGATCGCACTTTTACTGTTTGTGTAATCTCATAGCCGTACATATCGCCTTTTTCGGAAAGCAAGCTTAGTAGGAGAGTTTTTAATGTGCCTTTTAAGTATTCTTTACTATACATAATTCAAAGATGCATAATAATCTTATGTATTGATGGTGACTTTGATTTATTTAACAATCATGGTGATAGGATATCTACTGTGTAAGGTGGCTTTCCATTGTTAGTTGGTGATTATGTCAGACGAATGAACATAGAAATGGGATTTTCTGAAGGAATGTTAAATTTTATAAATAATTTAGTCCTCTTAAAAGTTCAATATGAAGCTAAAACACTTTTTCTTATCGATTGCGATAAGTTGCTTTTGTGTAGGTCAAGCAGACGCGCAATTTTGGAGCGATGGTCGGCGAATTTCTTTTAGCGATTTAATTGCTGATGTTCGAGTAGACGTCTCCACAGGGATGATGACCAAAGCTGTAGCCGATATAAGTCAGTATAGTAAAACAAAAAGAAACTACAAAGTTGTTTTTGGAATCGATCCAAGAGTAGACAATAAGTACAAATCGGGCTGGCTTTATGGTAGCATTTTTCAATACATAGAGTTAGAGCCAGGTTCGCCATCGTATTTTTTCTCTCAACCTAATTCTAATGGCAACGATAGCTATTACAGTGTTGAATTCAGCAACCTTCATATATTCTCGCAAGGAGTGTACTATGGTTATGAAATGTTGATGAACAAGGATTTTATCCTAACTCCAACCATGGGTGGGGCAAATACCATCATGTACGGAGAGGTTACTGAATACGATATCAACAACCCGATGCGGAGCGATATCTATTATGTTGGGGGATATTACTTTGACATCAATGCCGGTTTTGAAGCTCGATATAAATTGAGTTCAGGCTTTGGTTTGAAAATGGATTATGTCTATCATTATTTAATAGAAACTGCCGGAAACGGTCAGGTAACCTTCGGGAGGTCTAAGCGTTTTTACGATATGACTATTGGTATTTACTTCAATTTAGGCCCAGATAAGTGGTAATGAAAAATATACAATCGCTTGGACTGTTGGTCCTCATCTCGTCACTTCTGGTTTTATCTTCTTGCGATAAAACATTTACATCGCTATCCAAATATAAGGTCGAGGAATTCAATCAATTTTTGAAACCTGCTCGCACACATATTCTTATTAAAAGCAACGATGAATTATTCTTCTTAAAAGATACCGCCGTTGGATTGGTTAAAATAACAACAACGCCAGGACCAAAACTAAACCTTACTCTATCTCCTGATGCTACTCGAGCTGCATACACAGATACTAGTGGTAACGTTAGAATGATCAATGTTTCGGTAAACACTAACGAAAGAATTTTGCACACTATGAAAGGTGCGTATAGAATTCATTGGACCAATAATGGTTTGTTGTACGGAGTAACTACCGATGGGAAATTCAAATTCAATAGTCAGTCATTTCCTGTACCCAGTATTCCAATTACCATTGATACAATAAATGGCTTAACTGAAAAACTATACGATGCCGTATTGTTGCCTGATGGTAAAGTACTGTATTCAAAGCATTATGAGTCGAAAAACGGACAGTTTTTCCTAAACGGAGATTCTATTGTAGTATGGAATAACATAGATTCTACTAGTGTTGCTAAAGCCGGATATTCTGAAGATGACATACCTACAATGTTGCAAATCAACAAAGAAGGACAATTGATTGGATATCATACCGATCACAACGACGATAAAACAGCAGCATATGTTTTCGCTTTATCACCTGAGTTTTCTAACGAAATAATTTATCAATCTCAGCAAGAGAAAATAGTAACGGCTTATAAAGCCCACATCAATATGGCTTATGTTTCTGCTAGTAAGAGAGAGTTGATCATAGAAAATAAACTGATAGAACTATATCCCGAATATGCTGTCGACGATACATTGTCCTTTAGGCAAATCAATACAATTGATGATTTTGATATTCAAGTCCCTGTGGACCAATATCCGCAGCAAACATTTTCATTTGATTAAAAAAAAGGAGCTCAATGCTCCTTTTTTTTATGCCATAATATGTGCTTTTACTATCTGTATAGATAGTTCGAATTAAATGAGTTCCGCTGGTTTGGTCTCTATTTCTCCGTAGAATTTTACTTTAAAGTAAATGGTTACTGGTGCGCCATCTACTAAACCTGATATCTGAAAATTCCAAGGTGTGTTTTGATTGTCGTTGGCTTTATCTTTTAAAAGGATAGAAATTTGAATCAACTCATCTGGGCTAGCATCTATCTTGATGCCGCTAGGAAGTTTTTTTAAGAACATTAAAGTTCCGCGAATGTCTTGCTGAATGGATATAGTATCCAAACTCGCTACTGCATTTGCTTCTAAGTATGGCAATGAATCGTTTTCTAGAACAGAAGTACTATCGATAACTAAAAATACACTGTCTAATGAAAGAGATTTGATATTGCCTAATACATCTTCTAAATCTTGTCCACCAAAAAAATCACCTGAATCTTCGTAGGTAAAAACACCACTGGAGTCAATTTTTATTTCGCCCTGAATAGAACTCGAAATTGGAAGCGTAGGAGAAAAGGAGAAATTCTCGCAAGCAGTGAAAACTACTGCTGTCAATAACCCTATTATACCCAACCAATTACGCACGAAATAAAACTTTTTACAAAAGTATGAAATGAGTGCGATTAATCCACGTGTTTACTAAGCTTAGCTGTTAAATAGTCCTTTTTCTTTTACAGAATAACCTTTTTCGCCCTTATCTAGTGTGATAAACTCGTTAATTGGGTCGTGTTCAAGGAAAACTTGCCAATTATTTTCGTGTATTAAAGGGAAAAGGCTGTTTTTATCTTCAATGGTTTGCAAAGGACGCATATCGTATCCCATTACATAAGCTTGTGGTATGTGGTAAGCACTTGGAATAAGGTCGGCACCAAAAACCACTTTACTATCCCCGTTTTTAATGATCGGAATCATTTGAGCTTCGGTATGTCCGTTGGCAAAAAATACTTCTATGCCTGGCATTGGACTTTGTGTAAGCAAGGCATTTGGCGTTTGTTCTATAAAGTGCAATTGCCCACTTTCTTGAATAGGTAAAATATTTTCTTTCAAAAACGAAGCCTTCTCGCGTGGATTAGGATTTATGGTAGCCCAATCCCAGTGCTGTTTGTTGCTCCAATATTTAGCGTTTTTAAATACAGGTTCTAGTCTATCTTTTGTGGCATTGTATTGTACTGCACCACCTACATGGTCGAAATGCAAATGGGTAAGAAAAACATCCGTTACATCATCCAATCCAAAGCCTTTTGCTTTTAGAGCAGATTCTAATGAAAGCATGTCTTGCAAATAGTAATAGCCATAAAACTTTTCACTTTGCTTATTCCCGATTCCTGTATCGATTAAGATCAGTCGGTCGCCATCTTCTATAAGCATGCAACGCATAGCCCATGTACACAAGTTTTTTTCATCGGCTGGATTCAATTTATTCCAAATACCTTTTGGTACTACGCCAAACATGGCTCCTCCGTCTAGTTTGAAATATCCTGTATTTAGTTCGTGTAAGCGCATAGTTTTCTATTTTCGAAGCAATGGAAACCAATATTACTAAAAACCTTCACTTTATCGCCATCGGCGGTAGTGCAATGCACAATTTGGCAATAGCTTTAAGTCGGTCTGGAAATAAAGTGAGTGGATCAGACGATCAAATTTTTGAACCTTCTAGAAGCCGTTTGAAAAAAGAAGGCTTGCTTCCGAAAGAAGAAGGGTGGTTTCCAGAAAAAATTGCAGCAGCAGATGGTATTGTACTTGGTATGCATGCAAAAACAGATAATCCGGAACTGTTAGAAGCTAAAAGACTGAACAAAGATGTGATGTCTTATCCCGAATTTTTAGGTCAATGTTTTGAAAACGATTTTAGAGTTGTAATTGCGGGGAGTCATGGTAAAACAACCATTACTTCTATGGTGTTGCACGTTTTGCATCAATTACAACAAGATGTAAAGTATATGGTTGGGGCACAATTAGAAGGCTTCGATTGTATGGTAAAACTGCATGGCGATGTGAATACAGCCATTATTGAAGGCGACGAGTATTTGTCTTCTCCAATAGATAGACGCTCGAAATTTTTATGGTATAAGCCCAATTTGGCCATCATTACGGGTATTGCATGGGATCATTTCAATGTTTTTAAAACAGAAGAAAGTTACATACAGTGTTTTGTCGATTTCATTAAAAGCATGGAGCCTAAGGGTACTGTAGTTTACTTTGAAGAAGATAAAATTGTTGAAGCAATTAAGAAAGCCGATAGAGCAGATTTGACTTTTATTCCATATTCGGTTCCTAACTATACCGTTGAGAATGGAGAATATCAAGTCGTTTTCGATGACGAAAATTATCCATTATCGGTTATAGGAAAGCACAACATGAGCAATGTGGAAGGCGCTAGATTATTGGCCAATAAAATGGGGGTAGACTCGGCTTCGTTTTTTGAAGCTTTATCCGATTTTGGTGGCGCTGCAAAACGATTAGAACCCGTAACGGTAAAAGGCATTGCTAAAGCATACCGCGATTTTGCACATGCGCCTAGTAAGGTAACAGCGACAGTAGCTGGTGTTAGAGAAGCATATCCAGATAAGAATATTGTGGTGTTTTTGGAGCTGCATACTTACAGTTCGCTCAATCCCGAATTCATTAAGAATTATGCCAAAAGTCTCGATCCGGCATCAAAAGCTTATGTGTATTACGACAAGCGAGCATTGGAAATAAAACAAATGGAGGCATTAAATCCGAGCGATGTTAAAGCAGCATTTTCTCGTCCTGATATGGAAGTTTTAACCGAGAAGGATGACCTATCGGCAGCCTTTGCTCAAGATTTTGGTGAAAATGCGGTGGTTTTATTTTTGAGTTCAGGAAATTTTGGCGGAATGCTGAAATTAGAAGCTAAGTAGCGTTTAAAGTCAATATCAAACGTGTATGGTTATTACTTCATCCAAGTTGGTGGAGTAGCGTGGCGAAAGCTTTTCTTGCTTCATTTTCCACACGCGTTTTAAATCCTGAGATGCTAAGCGAATTTTTTGCTGACCATAATGAGCGTTGATTGAATCGAGCGCTTTCATCAGATCGACATGTTTTTCGTTTCTATTCTCAAATAGCATGGTTTGCAGACCATTTTCTGGCGTAAAATCTTGTACAATAACACCTGCTCGTTTATAATGATATCCAGCTTTGAAGATACGTTTTAGAGCCTGTGTTGCAAACTGTGCTAGTTCTATGCTAGAATTGGTTGGAAAAGGCAATTTTAGAACGATGCTTCGGCTGTATTGCGGTGTGTTCTTGCGGTGTTGGTTGGTGTGAATGAAAACAACCAGCGATTGGCAACACGAATTTTGTTGGCGCAATTTATCGGCACAACTCACCGCGAAGGTATTGATGCGTTCTTCTATTTGCTCTAATTCGGTGTAGTCTTTTTCAAAACTACGTGTAGTAGCAATATTTTTTTTGGGTGATGTAAGTTCTAAGTCGAGGGTAGGTGTGCCTTGCAAATCGTGTTTTAAACGCAATCCTACGATAGACATGTTGGTTTTTACCCAGCTATCAGACAATTGAGTGAAATCGTAAGCAGTGCGCACATCTTTATCCAACAAACGTTGAGTGTTTCGCCTGCCTATGCCCCAAACATCCGCTACTTTAAGCCATTTTAGAGCTTTTATTTTTTGCTCTTCGTCTTTGATGATATAGACGCCTTTTGTTTGAACAGGAAATTTCTTGGCTATGCGGTTGGCTACTTTTGCCAAAGCCTTAGTTGGCGCGATACCTACACTTATAGGTATGCCTGTGTATTTGGTGGTTTTGTAGCGCATGTCTTCGCCGTATTTCTGCAAATCGTACTGTTCAAAACCAGTTAGTTTCAGAAAGGCTTCGTCGATGCTGTAAATTTCTATTTCAGGCGAGTATTCTCCCAGAACAGACATCACTCGGTTTGATAAATCGCCGTATAAAGCAAAATTGGCAGAAAAGACGTTGATTTTCTGCTGTTCAAATAATTCCTTGTTTTTGAATGCAGGAGCTCCCATAGGAACACCTAAGTCTTTGGCTTCGTTGCTCCGGGCAATTACGCATCCATCGTTGTTAGAAAGCACCACAATGGGCTTTCCGTTTAAATCTGGACGGAAAACTCTTTCGCAAGAGGCATAAAAATTATTGCAGTCAACGAGGGCAAACATTTACACATCCTTTATTACATGGGTTACTATTCCCCAAATTAAAAAGTCGTTGTCCTCATTAACCATAATGGGTTGGTAGTCGTCGTTTTCGGGATACAGCCAAATTTCGTTTTTGGCTATTTTAATGCGTTTGGCAGTGAATTCACCATCAATAAAGCAAACGGCTATTTTATTGTTGGTTGGCTCTAAGCTTCTGTCTATAATGAGTAAGTCGTTGTTATTGATGCCTGCATTTTTAAGCGATTCGCCTTTTACACGACCGTAAAATGTAGCCGAAGGGTGCTTGATAAGATGTTTGTTGAGATCAATACTGACGTCCACAAAATCAAGAGCAGGAGAGGGGAATCCAGCACTAATACCACTGTCAACAAATGGTAAATTGAGTTCTGTTTCAGTGTTTACTGAAAAAATATCGAGTTCATTTCCTGAATGTAGTTTTTGCGGATCCATTATTGTCTAATGTAACCAACTACGAAATAAACTGTCCTCTTTTTTTGAACATTGCAGCCATAAAGGCGATGAATGCACTGTAGAATAAAGTCAATAATACCGAAACCATGAAACTAATAGTAGCATAATTAAACGGAGTAAATATCTCATTGATCTTTGCTCGTGTTTCTTCAGGTGTACTCAGTTCAGCAGCTGTATTGGCTTCTATTTGTTGTGCAACTATCAGAGCTTTTCGAGAACTAAAATCGCTAGGATTTACGAATTGAAACAGTACCAATATACCTATAAGGTAAAGTAAAGAGTACATAAATCCGGCTTTTGCCGATGCTTTGAAAACATCGGGGAAACCAAATTCTTTTCCTTTGGATTTTATGTGACCGTATGTAGCTGCAAGCAAAGGAGCGATAGGGCCAAACATGACCATAAAGCGGGTGTAATCGGTTAACGATTCTACTGGGATAGTAAATGAAATTACATAACGTAGAACAATCCACGCGATACTAACAATCAGTACGTTACGAAAGTTTTTCACGGATTAACCTTTTGCTGATTGTAGGAATTCTTCGTTGCTATCGGTTTTCTCTATGCGGTCTTTAATCTCCTTCATAGCTTCCATAGGGTTCATGTCGTTGATGAATCTACGGATGATGGTAATTTTGTTGTGCATATCGCGAGAAAGCAATAAGTCGTCTCGACGCGTTCCAGATTTTAAGATATCGATTGCAGGGTAAATTCTTCTGTTAGATAGACCTCTATCCAATTGAAGTTCCATGTTACCTGTACCTTTAAATTCTTCGAAAATAACTTCGTCCATTTTAGAGCCTGTTTCTATTAAGGCTGTAGCCAAAATAGTCAACGAACCTCCGTTTTCTACATTTCTAGCAGCACCAAAGAAACGTTTTGGTTTGTGCAATGCATTGGCATCTACACCTCCACTTAATATTTTACCTGATGCTGGTTGTACCGTGTTGTATGCGCGAGCTAAACGTGTAATAGAGTCAAGTAAGATGATAACATCATGTCCACATTCTACCATACGTTTTGCTTTTTCTAGCACAAGGTTGGCAATCTGTACATGGTTTTTTGCTTCTTCATCAAATGTAGAGGCAATCACTTCTCCATTTACGCTTCGCTTCATGTCGGTAACCTCTTCTGGTCGTTCGTCAATTAGCAAAACTATAAGGTAAGCTTCAGGGTGGTTGGCAGCAATAGCGTTGGCTATTTCTTTTAGTAGTACTGTTTTACCCGTTTTAGGTTGTGCTACAATCATTCCCCTTTGTCCTTTTCCTATCGGAGCAAACATGTCGAGTATTCTTGTAGAAGTCGTACTTCTCTCTCCCGCTAAGTTTAACTTCTCGTTCGAGAATAAGGGTGTTAAGTATTTAAATGGTACACGGTTTCTTACACTTTGAGGTGTACGACCGTTGATACTGATAACTTTATTCAACGGAAAATAACGTTCGCCTTCTTTCGGAGGAAGCAATTCTCCTTTTACGGTATCGCCTTCTTTCAGACCGTATTTCTTCACAATACTTTGCGAAACGTATACATCATCTGGGCTAGAAACGTAGTTGTAATCGGCAGATCTTAAAAAACCATATCCGCTACCATCGGTAAGCATGTCGAGAACTCCTTCACAAAATACTTTGCCTTCGAAAACTTGTCTGTAATCTTCTTTTGGCTTTTTGTTGTCTTCGCGTTGGTTATTTCTTTGGTTGTTCTGACGATCTCTATTTTGTTGATCTCTACCACTTTGGTTTTGAACCGTATTGGTATCCGTATTACCCTCTGTAGATTCTACTCTGTTGTCGTTTCGTCTATTGTTGGGTTGGTGTCTTTCGTTTGCTTTCCGTTCAGGCTTTGGAGCATCGTCTCCTTCTGCTTTAGGTCTTGGCCTAGGGTTTGGTCTAGGTTTAGGACTTTTTCTCTCCTCTTGTTGAGTAGGAGCAGTACTTTCTGCAGGTTTTATGTCTGGGTAAAAAGCAAACAGTACGGGTTGAACTTTTGAAATATTGTTTTTTGATTCCTCGGCTAGTCGTTCTGCCAATTGCTCTTTTTTAAGGGCACTGGTTTTGGTTAAGTTCAAGGTTTTAGCTAATTGCTTCAAATCGCCAATTTTCTTGCTGGCGAAAAAATCGAAATCGTACATCGTAATGATAAAGAGTATGTTGCTTAGTTTCCCGATCGGAAAATCTATAACTATTAGGCAATTATACACATTTTAATTTATGGCAATACTTTTTCCTAAATAATTAGGAATTATATTCGCGACATGTTCGGACGAATTCAAAATATATACCTGCTTTTATCGCTAATACTTGTTGGCTTATCCATGTTTTTTGACCTAGCTATTTTAGCTGGAGATGCTCCAATTGCTTTGAACTTATTTGGGGCCACTGCGGCTAATACACCTTCTTTTGAGGGGGCACCAACTATGTTTTATTACTTGCCAATTGCTTTTTGGGGACTTTCTCTTTTGTTTACTCTAGCGGCATTGGTAAAACACGGAGCTGTTCGTGTACAGCTTAAATTAGTGTACGCTGTATTTGTAGCCAATTTTGGTTTGGTATTGACTATTTTTATGGGGGTAAGAAATTTTCTGGCCTATTTCGGAAAAGTAGATGCAGACGTGCAATACACAGTAGGATTGTTTTTGCCAGTAGCTGCTTTAGCTCTTATAATTATGGCTTTGCGTGGAGTAAGAAAAGATGTTGAGTTATTGAAGTCTATCGATCGTATCCGGTAGTTTTCTTTCACCAAGATCTACTACGAACATTTCTTTGGCAACACCTTTTTCTACTTTAAATTTTAAAAGAGTACGTTGTTTATGCATGCCGTATACGCCTATAGCGCCTGGGTTTATGTGAAGCAATCCTTTGTTTTTATAGTACTGTATCTTTAAAATATGGCTGTGCCCACATACCAACATATTGGGTCTTAAAGATTGTATAAGCTCTTTAGTTCTAGGATTGTAATAACCAGGCTTTCCAGCAATGTGTATCATCAGGATCTTATAACCGTTAAGAGTAACCATGTGGTATTCCGGATATTCAGCTCTAACTTTGTGGTCATCAATATTGCCGTATACAGCAATGAGTTTTTTGCGTGGTTGTATCTCATCTAAACATTCTATTGGCCCAACATCACCTGCATGCAGAACAATATCACTGTCATTTATATGTTTTAAGGCATCTTTGCCAATGTAACCGTGCGAATCGGAAATAACACAAACTGTCATAATGCAAAAGTCGCGTTACTTTTTAAAATTAGCATACAACGGAACCAGTTTTCATGGCTGGCAAGTACAAAATAATGCCGTTACGGTACAGGGAGAAATACAAAAAGCATTGTCTATACTCTTGCGTGAGGAGATTGCGATTATGGGCTGTGGTCGTACAGATACTGGAGTTCATGCCTCTTGTTTCTATGCCCATTTTGAGAGTGAAAGCTTGCCATTTTCAGAAGATAAGTTGGTCTACAAACTCAATGCATTATTAGGTAAAGACATCGCTATTTACTCTGCATTTAAGGTAAACGAGGAACTTCATACACGATTTTCGGCCCTAGAACGGGAGTATAAGTACTATATCAGTACGCGAAAAAATCCATTCAATGCAAATGCTTGGCTGTATGTTGGTAAACCGGATGTGAAATTGATGAACGATGCCGCTAAGCATTTACTCACGGTGTCAGATTTCGGAGCGTTTTGTAAGGCTCATGCTGGTAATGCAACCAATATCTGTAAAGTTGTTCATGCAGAGTGGACAGTCGAAAACGAGCATTTAGTTTTTACTATCCGTGCTGATCGGTTTCTGCGCAATATGGTAAGAAGTGTTGTTGGAACATTACTGATGGTAGGAGAGCAAAAAATTAATTTCACGGATTTTAAGAATATTATTCAATCAGGTCAACGTAGTTTAGCCGGCGAATCGGTTCCCGCAAAGGGGTTGTTTTTAACTGATGTAATTTATCCTTTTGATAATGATTAAAAAAAAGTCGGTAAGTGGTAAAGCTTTTGACGTAAAGCTCTTTAAAAAGGTAATGGCCTTTGTAAAACCGTATAAAATCCGATTTTGGTTCACCTTCGTTCTAACTTTGTTGCTAGGGGTGGTGGCGCCTATCAAACCCAAATTAATAGGCGATACTATTGATAATTTTATAATACCAGGCGATTCCAATGGATTAGGGTTGTGGGTACTCCTTATAGTAGCCGTATTGTTAATAGAAGCGGTACTGCAATTTTTTCAAACCTATAGCGCCAACTATTTAGGTCAGTCGGTCATCATCGATTTGCGTGCGGCATTGTTTAAGCATCTCACTAAATTCAAGCTATCGTTTTACGATAAAACTCCTATAGGGACTTTGGTTACCCGTGTTATTTCTGATATCGAAACCATGGGGGAGATATTCTCCTCTGGTATTCTTATCATTATGGGCGATTTGCTCAAGCTGGTTTTGGTTATTCTCTATATGTTTTATCTCGATTGGCAATTGGCTTTGTTGAGTATTTCAAGCATACCTCTCTTATTAATAGGAACCAACATTTTTAAGAACGCCATCAAAAAGGCATTTACTAAAGTAAGAGTACAAGTTGCTAAACTCAATGCTTATACCCAAGAGCATCTTACAGGAATGTCGGTGGTGCAAATCTTCGGGCGCGAAGAGCGTGAAATGGAAAAGTTTGAGGACATTAATGCAGAACACCGAAATGCCCATGTAGACTCTATTTTTGCAAACGCTATTTTCTTTCCTGTTGTGGAAGTCTTTTCGAGTGTGTCCATTGCATTGCTTGTTTGGTATGGAGTAAAAGGCATTATTTATGAAGACCTCACTTTTGGAGTGCTGTTCGAGTTCATTCTCATGATCCACATGTTGTTTCGTCCTATAAGACAACTAGCTGATAAATTCAATGTATTGCAGATGGGAATGGTTGGAAGCGAAAGAGTCTTCAATCTTCTCGAACAAGATCAATACATAAAAGACGAAGGCGAACGTATTTTGCCAGAACTTAAAGGCAATATCGAATTCAAGAACATTTCCTTTGCCTATATAGAAGACGAATATGTGTTGCGCGATATTTCTTTTACCGTACAGCCTGGCGAAACTGTAGCATTGGTTGGTGCTACAGGAGCGGGCAAGAGTAGTATTGTCAATTTACTTTCTCGCTTGTATGAATTTCAAGAAGGTCAAATTCTAGTAGATGGTGTTGATATAAAAGAATACAAGCTACAATCATTAAGAGATCGCATAGCGGTAGTGTTGCAAGATGTCTTTTTGTTTTCCGATAGCATCAGCAACAATATCAATTTAAAGGACGATGATATTACCGATGCGCAAATAGTGAAAGCAGCCGAAGCTGTAGGAGCTTTGGACTTCATCAACGAATTGCCCGGAGGGTTGTCTTATAACGTGCGTGAACGAGGCTCAACTTTAAGTACAGGTCAACGTCAGTTGTTGGCGTTTATAAGAGCTTATGTTTATAATCCCGACTTGCTCATATTAGATGAAGCTACATCTTCAGTAGACTCTGAGTCAGAAGAGATGATTCAACGTGCCATACACGAAATTACTTCTGGCCGAACAAGTATCGTAATAGCCCACCGTTTATCGACCATACAAGATGCCGATAAGATCATAGTGTTGGATAAAGGGCGTATAGTAGAACAAGGTACTCACCAGCAGCTGTTAGATAAAGGTGGACACTATCAAGCTTTATTCGAGCTACAATATAAGTAGGGGAAAAAAAAGGTTTGAATGTATG
>TARA_R110001592_G_scaffold23259_5_pt1 | contig 18348 bp, 17 predicted proteins | sample TARA_R110001592 | Tara Oceans TARA_R110001592 (sample SAMEA4398387) | marine metagenome | biome: Polar Biome; feature: [SRF] surface water layer (ENVO:00010504); material: water (ENVO:00002006), including particulate matter (ENVO:01000060) such as... | depth 5 m | reverse complement strand
CAGTTCAATACCAATACGATGACGGGGATATTGCTCCGCCTGCCGCAAGGGATGCGGGCAGGCATGTATCAACACTAAGGCGTCCATTTCAAGCCTCAGCGTGACGCTACTGCCCGCTGGACTAGCATGTTCTGCCAGCGACATATTGCCGTCGGCATCGGTCACCACTTTGCTGAACCAGTTGATATTGGCCGCCATGTCCGCGCCGCCCATGCCGTACTTTGCCAATTCGGTTAAAAAGGCATCGTAGCCATTCTGGTGCCAGTCATTGCGGTCGCGCTGATAATTGCGCGCGCCCCAGCGATCTGCCACTTGAGCCGCATGACTATTACCACACACCGTGTCATGCCAACCGGCGTCATCACTGATAATGGATGCGAAAATCCGCCCCATATCAGAATACAAGCAATGACCTTGGGAGAGTTTAAATGTGTGCTGACATTTGAGTGTATCTGGGGCGTTATACCGCTCCAATAAATTGCGCGGGTTATAAAAGAGCATACCCGCGTTGCCACCGCCATCTATATCACGCAAGGTGATCTGAGTACCCCGCCGGAGCTCGACAGACCAGTGGCCGCCGGCGGGTAGTACTGTTTCATAATTTTGCATTTTTTAAACGTACTCCGGCTGCTCGGCTTCCATCAGACTCTCGTCAATTTCATCGAGTAATTCTTGGGCACACTCTCCCACTGGCAGATCGTAGGTAATCCCGGCGCCGTAAGCATTAGGTGCTTGTGCATCCACCCGACGTTTATCAAATACCCACAGTCGGGTTCCAAGATGGAAGCCCTCTTTCAAGTCGTGGGTAACCATAAATATAGTGAGCTTATGTTTACTCCACAGATCCAGCACCAACTCGTGCATATCTGCGCGAATACCGGGGTCAAGTGCGCCAAAGGGTTCGTCTAGTAATAGAATGCGCGGCTTTAGAATTAAGGCCTGAGCAATGGCTAAACGCTGACGCATACCACCAGAGAGCTCATCGGGGTAACGATGTTGCATATGACTAAGGCCGACAATATTCAGCAGCTCGGCTGCCTCTGCCCTTGCGGCCTTTTTAGCGCTGCCCCAAAGGAAGCCCGATTTGGTTTTTTCAAACACCCGGGCAATCACCACGTTTTCTAAAACACTTAAATGCGGAAACACGGAATACTGCTGAAACACCACGCCGCGATCTGCATCAGGCTCTGAGGGAATAGGTTTTCCGTCGAGTAAAATACTACCCTGCGATGGCGTTTCAGTACCCAGAAGCATTTTTAGAAAGGTACTTTTACCGCAACCTGAGGCACCAACCAGCGTGACAAATTCGCCCTCTTTTACCGAAGCAGAAATATTCTCCAGAATGACATTGTCGCCATAGCGTTTCCAAATATTGTTAATTTCTATCATGACTTACCCTCCTGCTGAGCGTGCCACGGAAAGGCCAAACGACTGAGCTTGGCAAGCAGATAATCGATAGCGAAAGCTAACACCGTAATCCATGCAACATAGGGCAAAATAACATCCATAGAAAGGTAGCGCCGCACCAAAAACACCCGGTAGCCCAAACCATCTGTCGACGCAATCGCTTCTGCAGCAATGAGGAATAACCACGCCGTGCCCAATGACAGACGCACTGCATCGATCAGTCTTGGCATTAACTGGGGTATCAATACCCGCAAAATAATCTGGCCACTATTAGCGCCCAAGGTTTGTGCTTTAACCAACTGTTCACGGGGAATCTCCAGAGTACGCTTTTGAATATCTCTGGCGATAAAGGGCGTTACGCCGATTGCAATGAGCGCCACCTTAGAGACCTCACCCAATCCGAATACAATAAATAATACTGGCAGCAAAGCCATGGGTGGCACCAGCGATATGACCGTTAGCAGTGGCGCAAAACTGGCATTTAAAACTGGCAAGGCGCCGGTCATCAATCCAAAGAACATGCCCAGTGACGCAGCAATCAGCATACCCAATCCCAGACGCTGTAAGCTGCTGAGGGTATCCTGCCAAAACAAATAATCGCCGGTGCGCTTGCTGGGTTCAAATGCTAGGCGTTGGATGGCATCGCCCATTTGCGCAAAACTAGGTAGTAATTTATCAGCGGCGTTTTCAGCGAGCCGCGCATCTGACGCGGAAATATATAGTAATAGAATTGCCGCAAATGGCAGCAGAGCCAGGCCAATTCGCCATATCCGTGAGGGTGTGAAATTGATAAGTCGTTTCATAATCACCTTACCTTGTTAACTGCATTCCCTGTTAAATAGCTTGCTAGCCACGCGCCGCGATTCTATTTAAATCATCACGACACATGACTAGCAAAGCCGTCTTACAATTTGCCGTCAGCGGCCATTTGCATATAGGTAGGGTCAAAGCGGAGCTTAATGTTTTTACTATTACCAAACACGCCCGCTGGGGTTTCTATACCAATGAATCCAGCATCTGGAGCGCCATCGCCCAAGAGACCATGCTTAAAGGAGAACTCTGCAACATTCTTCATGGTGGTTTTGAGTGCGGCACTGTTAGTGAATTCAACCGCGCTGGCTGGGGTATAAAACATTTTGGTGCTGGCGAGTTGCGATTCATAACCCGCTAAGTCGGTACCAGAGGCAACACCCATTTCGGTACGTGCAGCAATACCCTTCTTACCCGCGTCACTCATAGTGGCCATGATTTCATACCAAGCACCGGTCAAGGCTTTACCCAAATTAGGATTCGCTTCGAGGACTTCGGTATTGATAACCAAGAGGTCGATTATTTCGCCGGGGATCATCGAAGAATCAAAGACTTTATTCGAGCCAGGCATGTTCAAGATTTCGCTTAGCAGAGGATTCCACGTCGCCACCGAAGTCACACCGGCAGTGGGGAATACCGCAACCATATCAGCGTCTGAGGTATTTACGACGGTGACATCCGACTCAGTCATACCCACGCTTTCTAAGCCACGAGCAAGTAAGTAATGGGAAACACTTAGCTCAACCAAGTTGACCTGCTGGCCCTTAATGTCCTTAAGCTCTTCGTAACCTTTAAGCACAACCGCGTCGTTACCGTTGGAGAAATCGCCAACAATTAATGCGGTACTATCAACGCCACCGGCAGCGGGAATAGTCAGCGCGTCCATATTAGTCATGGAGCAAGCTGCAAACGCGCCAGTGGTGTACTGGTTAATAGATTCGATGTAATCGTTGATTTGTACGACTTCTATATCGAGGTCGTATTTTTTAGCCCATTTATCGATAATTTTCTGCTCGGAACCGTAGCCCCAAGGCATCCAACCTACGTAGATTGACCAGCAAATTTTGAAGCTGTCAGTAGCGGCAGCAGAGAACGACGAAAACGTCAGGGTAAGCAGTAAAGCGGCAATTCGCTTCATAAGTAAACCTCCAGCGGTTTTACACAGATTCATAGAGCACTCCTGGCGGATATCGCCGATCGTCTCCCGGGCTTTTATCCCGCCGTGTAACCTTGTGGTTTAGCAGTGCTGCTAAACGCGCCGAAGGTCGAAAGCTCTCGGACCAGTCACCTCAACAATAATTGAGGTCGGAACCCTAGCTTTCCATTTCCAAATTGTAGTTCGTCCAATGTTCACCAAGAGTGCGGACACAATTACTAATACAGATTTCGTGCCAACCTCAAAGAAAGCTTACTATATGGGCTTATTAGATAGATTAAGGGGGATTACAGAAACCATATAAACGAGCACAAGCTTTAAAACGCACCAAAAAAAAACGCACGCAGCATCATAATGAGACAAAATCACCGCCACTTTCACAGTCAATAGTTAGCCCGTGGATGAGATTACTTGATGATTTAGGAGATTTAGATTGGAGTATTAAAAGCCTGAAACAACTGCGCTTTCTGAATCAGCGCGGTGCCGCGGCGCTTATTAGACCTCGTATTTATGTTCTGCTTGCTAGCGCAGACATTTGCTAACGATAATCACAGCTTCATTATTATTGCATTTCATCGCCCACTTCCTTTCTTGGTCCTTTCTGGGATGGGCGTATACCGCATATTTTTAACTTCGCTCAAGCTTGCAATTAGCTCGGTTTGAAACTGTATTAGCAGCACCCTCTGCTTCTCGCTTTTCTAAAAAAGAGAATGCCTGACAATTCCCTGCAGGTATACGACACCCTTTTGTCTTTCGAGCAGTACCGTTATTATAAAAATAGATTTTAAGCATTACGCTGAAAAATCCGTGTTGCAAAGCACTCTTTTCATCGTTGAGCTAGGATCTTAAATTGGCTTTAGATGCGAAGCGTGCATAAGTTTTGATCAAACTTACAAGCAAATAAAACCACTCTGCAGTATAGGCAATACCTTCCTGAACGCTGCTGCCATTAGCAGTGCCTTGCTTGCCATCCGAGCCAGAGCTACCACCACAGGCGGTGGTCAGCAGTATCATAAGGAATACGGCATATTTGATGATGTACTTGCACATGGTTTCAATCATTTCTGCACTCGTTACAGTACTCAATATACGTTGCCAGGAGTGCGGAACAGGTCGAGGTTTACGCATTCTGCCATGGCGGTGTAGCCTTCAGGGCTGGGATGCAGGTTATCGCCGCTGTTGTATTCAGGGGCGAGATAGCCGGGTTTTTCTGGATCTTCGAGGCAGGCGTCGAAATCGACGATGCCGTCGCTGAATTGTTGTGTGCGTATCCATGCATTGACGACATCACGACTGGCGCGGGCCTCAGCGGTGCCGTGCATCACATCAATATCGATGGGCAGGTCGCCAATCAGGGGTAGGCCATCTGTCACCGCGCCTTCGGCCGGCGGGATGGTGCCGAGTGTGATTTTCATGCCAGCAGCATGGATGTCTTCAATCAGTTCGATGTAACCGGCAATCATGTCTTCCGGGCTAGGTGCGGCGCCCGGTTTTGGGTTGCCGAAGTCGTTGGTGCCGATCATCGCCAGCACATGCGTTGCGCCGGCAATGGCGAGGACGTCATAGTCTAGGCGGTCAAGCATGGATACGCCAAATTGCGGCAACCAGCCGTCGTTCAATAATTCATTGCCACCTATACCGGCATTGGCCACAGTTAATGGCAGGCCAGCGTCGTGAATACGGCGTTGCAAGTGGTTGGGATAGCGCTGGTCGGTGGAGGTCATGCGGGCAGCTTCGCCACTCAGGATCTCGGTCGTGGAGCCGGAGCCATCAGTAATGGAGTCGCCCACAGCGACTAGGGTCGTGACTTGCTGAGCCGCAGCCACTTCTAGAGCTTCAATAGCCAGAAAATTACTGGCGTAGCCGTCGGGTACTGCTTGAAACATCGTGCCATTCGGGTCGGTACTGTGATCTCCCGGGAGACTCATAAAAAGGATTTCGTCTGCGCCTAGATGGCGCGTGATCTGCAGTGTGACTTCAGGTGCGTAAAAGCTGATGCCGACGCGCTCAAAGGCACGGATTGGATAAGCAATGACGTCGGTGACAATTGATTCACCCGCCGGAATGGTGATGCGGCTGTTGCCATCCACCGTCAGCAGACATTCGCTGTCAGGCACCAGCTCGGGTGCGCCTGGTGCGACTTCCTGGGCGATGTGAATACTCTCCAGCGTGACAGGCAGACTGGAGTAGCGATTCGACAGCCGCAGCTGCATGACTTCACCATCCCAGTGTGGCGCGAAGAATTGACGAACAGTTAGTGCGGTAATAGGGTGGGTAATAAGGGCGTCGGTAGGTGCAGTGCGCCAGCTGGTGACCATGTGCTGGTCCGCAGGTATCGAATCTACCGGTGAGCAACGCTCATGAGCAGCGGAAGATGTATCGCCGGATTGCCCCTTGTTAACACTTGCGTTGCTTTGGCTATTGTTACCGCCGCAGGAGATTATGGCCAGGCAGGCGCACAGTGCCAAGCTGGCCCTAATTGCATGTAAGGACGTATATAGACGACAAGCCACAGGGTGGCTTGTAAATAGATATGTCACGGGCAGTGCTCCTGCGAGAATATGTACTGGATCTATACTGGCGTTTATTTTTTTATAAGGGGTGATCCCCTGTTCCGCCACTAACTGACACTATGCAGTGTCAAATGTATATGTGATACTTCTTCGTGTCAAATATGTATCTTTGAGCAATAGCCATGAGTTCTATGTCAACAAAATCAGCGCCCGCACCGCAGCGCAGCGGTAAGTACGCCGGCAAGGCAGCTAGTACTCGTCAGGCAGAACGCCGAAAAAAGATACTATCCGCCGGTATTAAACTAATCGGCCGTGAAGGCTATGCCGCAACAAGTATCGATGCGATTTGCCATGAAGCTGGGCTGACCAAACGTTACTTTTATGAGTCCTTCTCGAACAGCGATCAGTTACTTGTTGAGGCCTATCTCACAGTAACGGAGGAATACCTGAGTACGATAATGCTAGCGACAAGGCCGCACCTCGAAGATTCACGCAAGCTGGTGCGGGCCGGATTAAAGCAAGCGTTCAGGTTTGTGAAAGACAACCCAGATAAGGCCCGCCTCATCATGATTGAAGCCATGTCTGTTCGGAGTCAGCTGGGTCGGATGTATGGCAAAAGCTACAACGAGTTTGTGGAGCTACTAGTAGGATTCACCAAACCATTTTTGCCTGATAGTGGGCCCGGTGACGTCCTGCTCGCGGTCATGGCGAAAGGTGCCATTGGGGCAATAATTCATTTGTGCCAAGGCTGGATTGCGACTGGCTTCAAGCAACCCCTAGATGAGTTGGTGGCAGGGGCAGAGCTTATATTTAGCGGTATGGGTCGCGAACTGGGGATACCGGCCTGAGCGGATCCATCCTCTACTCCGAATCAATCTGTGGTACCGCGCCTGCGCTATCAATAATCACGATGATTGGGTAAACGGCATCGCATCAAGATGTCGCGAGACACTTGGCCAGATTTGTAGGTTTTGAGAGGTTTTAATTAGTCCAGAGCGCTTGGATGAGGAGGCAATCAAAAGAGCGATGACCAAGCTGCCGCTAAAGGTCAGATCTTGAATAGCCTTCCACTTAATAGTGGCATCTGATGCTTTCTTTGATTCACTTTGAAGGTATTAAACAGTTGTTGTTTAAGCACTCGCTTAGCTCAGCCTTTGTTTTCAAAACTAAAGGATAAAAAAACAGTGCGGCCAACGCCAATACTCTGCGTCGCCCACACTGTTTTTAGTATCAGCCCTTTTTAGGAGCGCCAGACTCACCAGGCCAGCGCGAACCACCAATGGTATCGGCAAACGGCTGGAAGCCTTCTGGATCTAAAGGCCCTTCTAGCGTTATCCGGCGATCTAGAAATGTCGGCGTCCACAAATGTGCTTCAGGCTCGCTACGTACTGGCAATTTACTTGCCACAGGATCCCAAGGGCTGTCATTCAGGGTTAGCTTGCCGCTTAGTTTTTCTACATAGGCGGTGCCATATTTACTGTAAACACGCACAACATGTGGGGGAAAATCGTAGTCGTTCGAGGTCATATCAACCCCGCGCAAACACTTAATCCACCACTCATTGGTTTCAAACTCAGGCGGAATTTCACCCGGTCCAGTAACCTGACCAGTGTATTCTAGAAAGGTATAACCACGGTGAGTGACGCTAGCGCTAACGCTGTCCATCAAGCGGTAATACTTAGTTTCACCATAGTATTTAGGCTGTCCCCAACGCTCATGGCTGCCGTATATTGCCGCCTCTTGATCAATAGCAATAGCAAGTGTGTACTCGCCTTCAATACCATTGTAGTTGGCGTCCACATTGACCACACAGCCATATTCTGGCTCATTAAGCACCGGAAAGTTATAAATGGTTAGCGTGACTTTGGGTGTTTTTCCCGGTGTAATCCCAGGCGGTAGTAAAGCCGCAATACTGGCAGGATCAGTGAGGTAGCTTATTTTCAGCATCGGCCAATTCAGGATATCTCCGGGTACACCTGCTGGCTTAATCGCATTTTTCATTACTATTTCCTCGTTATCATTAAGGTATCGGGTTCACTATTTTTAATTTTATTTTTTTACCTTACGGCGCTAAGCAACATAGAACTGCTGAAACCATTTGCGGTATTTTGCAATCGGGCCGTCGCCATCGCATAGCGTTGGATCTTCTAGGTAAACCTTGTTTTCCCAGATGGGAATGTCCTGCTGAACTTGGTGGACTATTTCATCGCGGAAGCCATTGGCATAGAGCTTGTGCTCGTCTGACTGCTGCTTAGGCATGCTAAAGCTGAATCGCATATGCATACTTTGTTCGTCAATGGGCGTCACAGTACCCATCATTACAATTTCAAATAAGCGCGAGAATTTTTGATAGGTTTGTCCTGGGCCATACGATGAGCTGACCAAGCGGCCCATATCGTAATTTTCACCACTGCGATCGACATTACCAAACTCGTCAATGGCTTCACTTAAGCTGTCCATGACAGTGCTGCGCTCGTGGCCGTTGATGGTCACTTCGCCCATTGGCATTTCTGGTGCCGAATGCACGGTCACAAAATGCGCTATATCTACCGCATTCTCACCGGTTTCCTGAATGATCGAGTTAATCCGCCAGTCATAGACGTCCAACTCCGTCCATTCCCCTGACTCTAGTTCTGGGTGGGGCTCGACCTCCCAGAGCGGATCAATGCCCTCGGGGTGATACCAGGCCCAAATCATTTGATTAGCTTCAGTTACCGGATAACGACCAATCGCCTGCTTGCCATCGAATCTTGGCGGCATATTCTTGGCGTATGGCACCTTGGTACAAAAGCCCTCACCGTTGTATTCCCAAGCATGGAAGGGGCAGCTAATACTCTCCCCTTTTACCACGCCACCGTGCCCAAGGTGGGCACCTAGATGCGGGCAATGCGCGTTGAGCAGAGCGGCCTCACCCGACTCGGTGCGGAATAGCACCAAATCTCGACCAAAATACCGTAGCGGTTTAACGTCGCCAATTTTTAATTGCGCGGTGTATTCAATTGCAAACCATCCAAAAGGAATTGGCTTGTCGTAACGCGTAGTCATACTTTTCTCCCACACTGGCCCACTGAATAGCGGCGCCACTAAAAGGTAACCGCAGTGTAAAAAAAGTATAGGGTTTACCTTTTAAGGTCAAGGGAAGATTTGAAATATGTGGATTAAAGATCATTCACACAGTAAATAAGTGGTCAAACCGCTTTGCCCAGAAGCTAAACGCCCCACAGGCAAATTAAGCCGCGAGGAATGCCCACACGCGCCTTCTGATGTACTACAGTCTGATCGTGATCACATGCGGGGATTTTTATAATTCTATTTTTGGGACTATACCGCTCTTAGTCCCCCGGTCTAGACGCGAAGCGCTTTGCCTTGATCCAGAGCACTTACGGCCGTTACCATAATAAAAACACCCCCGCTAAAATGAAATAATAAAAATGACAAAATCAGAAAACCAACGACTTCACTATTTTATAGATAAACAGGAAATATTAGAGTTAATTAACCGATATTGCCAAGCGGCTGACAGGCATGACCCAGAAGCCCTACGCGCGCTCTACCATACCGACGCGCTTGATGACCATGGCGCGTTCTTTAAGGGCTTGGCCATGGATTTTATCGACAAGCTGCCTGAAATCCAGGCGCCCATGGAAATACTTCATCACAACGTAACTACGGTCAATATCGAAATTGATGGGGACTATGCGGAAGGTGAGGTCTACATTTTGGCCTTCCATAAAGCAGCCGGCCCGGACGGCAGTATCGATGTACTGATAGGGGGTCGTTATTTTGACAAATATGAAAAACGAGATGGAAAATGGAAATTCGCCCACCGCGCAGTGGTGGCTGACTGGGTGCACATTCAAGACCCGAGCGCCGTCAATTTGGAGCATCCTTTTATTGCGGGCTCGCATATAGGTCGCCCAGGAGCGGATGATCCTTCCTATACGTTTTTTAAGCTCATTACGCGCCAGACACCTTAAAATGACGTCGATTTCACCATTCAGGGTTTCACGCCGCAGCTATAGTTATCCGCTATAGACCGGTATGACAGCACAAAGGAAAGCTTTGACTGATGATGCACTCAACGAGTCGGCCCCTCCCCCATTTGCCGGAGGCTCATTTCAACATGCTATTTTTCAAATAGGTTTGCAAAGTTTGAAACCGTGCCAAGGTGTCGTAATCCTCATTGTGAATCCAGTTCAAAGTAATCAAATTGCTCATACCCACCGTCATCTCAGCGCAAAATTGTGGGCTAAGTTCGGCTTTGAGCTGCGCTTTCCCATGGCTAAACAAGCGCAAAAAGCAGTTACTCATAAACTCGAGCTGACTCGCGCCCTGACTTAAGTTGGTTGACAGTGACCCCACTAAATAGCCAATTAACTCGCGCTCTAGTTTGCTGGCGTTACTATTTCGCGTTGCCAACACACTCAGCACAAAGTCCAGTTGCTCCGCTAAATCGTCACTCTGTTCTATCGCCTCGGTAATCAGATCATCGGTGCGCTGCAGCAGCTCTGACTGACAAATATCAACCAGTAGATCATGCTTAGAACCGTAATAGTTATAGAACGTTTTTTTAGCAATATCGACACAATCGCAAATAGCATCAATCGTGATGCCATCGACGCCATGCAGACTAATTAAGTGCAGGGTTTGCTCACAAATATTATCGCGGACTGCCTTTTTCTTTCTTTCTCGACGTCCAAGCTGTGCTACTGGCAAAATATTTCCCTCAAAACCCGATTTTGGCCTGCGATAGTAACGCAAGCACGGTGGGACAGCCAAACAGGGCTGACACTTAATATCAGCCACTGATCAAGCACCTTAGCTAAAGTACATTCGGAACCGTGGGGGTGGTTTTATTTAAGATACTGTCGACGCGAGCGACAAAGCCGACTCTGGCTTTGTCAGACATTGGTGCGATCCAGAAGACGTCATCACGCACACCCTGTATGGCGAACTCCGCCACTTCTTCAGGCTCAGTAGTCTCCAACTGCATATCGTACTGGGCCATTATCGCCTTCATATCCTCGACAGAATGAATACCTGAATCAGGCTTATCGGGATTACCGGGCAGGGCCGCTGGACGATTGCGCTCTGAATTAAAAATACCGGTATTGACTACATTGGGGCCGGGGAATAACGCATTGACCTTAACCGGCGACTGCTGAGCCTGGAGCTGGTAATGCAAATTTTCAGTAATGGCCTGTACCGCCGCCTTGCTAGCCGTATAAATCGGGGTATCGGGCAGCATAAGAAACGCGCCATTACCCGAGCCCGTCACCACAAAATGGGCCTCTTCGTTTTGGGCCACTAATTTAGGCAAGAAGGCATTGATAGAATGAATTAGGCCCCAGGTATTTACCCGAAATCCCCACTCCCAGTCATTTAGCTCGTAGTCCCACATATTACCTGCTTCGCCAGTGCCCACACCCGCATTAGCAAACACCAAATGCATAGCGCCGAAGCGCGTCATAACGGCATCTACAAGCGCATTCATTGACGTTGCATCGGTTACATCGGCGCGCTGACCCATGCACTCACAGCCCAGCGCTTCTAGCTCGGTGATGGTGCGGTCTAAGGCTTTTGTCTCAATATCAGCTATTACTACTTTAGCGCCTTCTTTGGCAAGTAAAAGGGCTATCGCTCGGCCTACGCCGCTTGCTCCACCAGTAATGACTGCCACTTTATTTTTAAAGTCTTTCATACCTTGAGTCTTCCCCTGCCATTTTTAATATTAAGTAACTTGAGAATAAAATTACACTGTAGTATATTTTTTTGCAAGCCGATAAAGTTATCAGCAATCAGTGCAATCTGAGAAGCCATACCGTCATTAGAGAGGATCAACCATGTCCCAAAGCGCCAGCACGCTCCCACCAATCGAAACACTGTTTGATCCGAACTCGAAAGCGTATAGCGAGAACCCCACACCGCAATGCCTCGCGATGGCGGCGCGTGGTCCACTGGTTTGGTATGCGCCGTGGCAAGCGTGGATAATGACGCAAATGCCCGACATCATGGACTGCTGGAAGCGCGAATATCTGTCTTCAGACTTTTACGATTGGGAGTTTGCCCCACCGCGCCCCACCGAAGAAAACTGGAATAAATTTGAAAAAGCGCTGGTAGGCCATAGTTTATTGGCTGATCCCGATCATCATCGCTTGGTGCGCCGTATCACCTCTCCAGCATTCTCTCGCAATGTCGTTGAGAACATTCAGCGCCAAATAGAGCCTCATGTTAAACGCCTTTTTGACGACATAGGCACGCCTGAGTCCTTCGACTACATCACTGAGATAGCGGAGCACATCCCGTTTATCTCGATTACTGCCATGGTCGGCATACCTGAAAAATACTGGCCAGAAATGAAACGGGTTACCCAAACATTTACCGAGACATGGAACCCAACGATCTCTGAAGAGCGTCGCCTGCGAGCACAAGAAGACAGCAACAAGGCCATCGACATACTTCAGGTGGTCATTGCGGAACGCCGTGAAAACCCGCAGGAAGGTGACTTCCTCAGCGCCTTGCTAAAAATTGAAGCTGAAAATGACAGCTTTAATGAATGGGACGTCATCACCCTCATCCTCGCCCTAATTGGCGCCGGCGCAGACACGACATTGATCGCCCAGCAATGGTCGGTGTATGCGCTGCTAAAAAACCCGGATCAGATTCCCGCCGCGCTAGAATCTGCAGATGCATTTTCAAACGCCTTCAGTGAAATCAGCCGCTGGTCGGGCAACTCGAAGATGGGCTTTGCGCGCTATGCACCAAGCGATATGCAGCTATTGGGACAAGACGTGAAGAAAGGTCAAATGGTATTGATGATGCCACACCTTAAGGATCACGATCCCAGCTACTTCGACAGCCCTGAAAAACTGGATGTAAAACGTAAGTTTGAACCCGATGTGCTGTTTGGCTACGGTCCGCGCTTTTGCATCGGCGCCGCACTTGCCAAACGCCAGTTGTATTTAACCTTGGGAGAGATGTTTAAGCGCTTTCCAAACATCTCACTGGCTGAAGAGCCCGAGCGAGATTTAGAAGATCACAATGCCGTGGTGTTTAAGCGCTTAATTCTTAATACCAACCTAAAGTAACTCATGTCAGTCAGGCACAGGATGTGCCTGACTGCATAGACTCACCTAAGCCGTCGACCTAGCAAGTAGCCAAACCACCTCATCGGCAGAGACACCGCCTTTTAGGCCGCCATCTACCGGCACTCTTTGCAGACATTGCACGGTGTAGCTTTTATCGTAATGGTCGCGCAGCTCAACTTCGCTAATCGAGAAAGGCGGCCCCTGTTGTAACTCCTGCTGGTACTCAAAACAAATTATCAGCTGTGGCGCCGATAGAGTGATATCCATCATATGCCGACTGTATTTTGCCCTCATATCTAGGGGCAGAGCCACCAAGGCAGCACGATCATAAATCGCGTCTACGCTGCCGAGTAACTCCGCAGACACATCGAAGATATCACCAACAAATATATCGATATTTTCTGCGTGGTAACGCCGTAACTCGCCCGCGACTAACACGTCGGGAACAACACCCAACTCCTCGAACAAGGCCTTAACCGCGATCTCGCTCAGCTCAGCACCCACAACACGGTATTTATTTATCAATAGCCATGCAATATCTTTGGTCTTGCCGCACAGGGGAATAAACACCCGACTGCCTGCGCTTAAATTCAGTTTAGAAAAATGCGCTTTAAGCAGAGCATTGCCTTGTTTCTGGTGAAAACCAATCTCGTTGGCATCCCAGCGTTCATGCCAGAATTCTGCGTCCATGGACAACTCCTTTTCTAGTCTCACCAATCTACCGATAAACGCTATTCTTGTATGCAGTAGGACTAGAATACCTTATTCACACTCAACTTGAGCTTTGCCCAAGCACATCCCAAAGAAACCATATTAAGTGGGCTTGGCTAGGGGCAGCATCTCTGCCTCAAGCACGCACGCACGGCGTAAATGGCGCTGATCTGCTTGATATACATTTTCGTAACTTAACGCTTAAAACAGATAATAGTGAGGTTGAGATAATGGCCCTTTTTACTCGGTTTTTAATAGCGCAGCTGCTGCTTGCAATGTCGGCAGTTACCGTCGCACAGGGCAAAGTGACCATGCAGGGCAGCGACGGCACTGCGCTTTATGGCGAATTTTTAGAAACCTTCAGCACGCCTTGGGCAATGGCCTTATTGCCAGACGGTCAAGGTTTAGTCACTGAAAAAACAGGCACCTTATGGCTTATCGATCAATCGGGTAAGAAGCGCTTCACCGTAAGCAATTTGCCAAAAATAAATGCTCAAGGTCAAGGCGGCCTGGGTGACATTATTGTTCATCCCGACTTTATGAATAATGGCTTAGTCTTTTTATCTTATGTTGAACGCAATGCACAGAACACCAAGCTTAGTGGTGCTGTCGTAGAGCGCGCCAAGCTGACAATCACGGCCTCGGGCGCGGCTTTATCAGAGCGCAACATCATCTGGCGACAAAGCCCAAAAATGACCGGCAATGGACATTACGGCCATCGCTTGGCGATCTCCGCTGAGGGTTATCTGTTTATTACCTCCGGCGATCGCCAAAAATTTACCCCCGCTCAAGATATGGCCATGAATCTGGGCAAAATTATCAGGATCAATCAAGATGGCAGCACGCCCAATGACAACCCGTTTTACGGCGATGGCGAGATAAGCGGCCAAATATGGACCATAGGTCATCGCAATCCCCTAGGTATAGATTTTGACGCCAAGGGTAATCTCTGGGCCCACGAAATGGGACCTAGGCATGGCGATGAGCTAAATCTCATTGAAAGTGGCGAGAACTATGGGTATCCGCTGGTTTCTCAGGGCGCTCACTATTCCGGTGCTGACATCCCCAATCATGAGAGCAAACCGAGCTTTGCAGCCCCGACCGCCTATTGGGTGCCTGCAATAAGCCCCGCGGGATTTATAATATACAGGGGCACTAAGTTTAGAGACTGGACAGGCGATGGCTTTGTTGGTGGCTTGTCTTCCAAAGCGCTAGTGCGGGTTAGCTTCTCTGAACATGAAAAGCCACCGATATTACGCGCGCAAGAAGCGGCTAGATACGAATGGGGAAGCAGAGTCAGAGAAATTGAGCAAAGTGAAGCTGGCGACATTTTTATACTAGAAGATGGCGACAATGGCCGCTTACTTAAATTGAGCGCACAACCATAAACCAGTTTAGCTTAAGCCTGCCGACAACAGGCTTAATGTCGATTCCGTGCCGGCGGACCTAGGCTTGGGCTTGGGCTTGCTCTTTGCTAATTTGGCGCAGCGCATTTGCAAACACCTCTGCTGGCTGTCCACCGCTGATGAGGTGTTTGTTATTCACAATCACCGCCGGCACCGACGAAATTCCCATGGTTTGGTAATGCTGCTGCTCTTTTCGAACGTCTTGCGCATAGGTGTCCGCGCTCAGAATAGCTGCCGCGGTATCTGTATCTAGGCCAATTTTTCTCACCGTATTCAAGAGCTGCTGATGGTCGCTAGGATTGCCGGATTCTTTGAAATATAAATCAAACAGCGCCAATTTAAGCTCGGTTTGTTTATTCTCTTGTTTGGCCCAATGCAGCAGCCTATGCGCATCGAAAGTATTGTAAATTCTGCCGCCGCCGCGATGGCCAAATTCATAGCCCACACTCAAACCACGCTGCTTTATGGCCGCCCTATTTTGCTCTATTTGCGCGCTATCAATACCGTACTTTTGACCGAGGTGCTCATTAACATCCTGGCCTTCAGCCGGCATACTCGGATTGAGTTCAAAGGGATGCCAGGTGATGTCGGCACTCACTTCTTTGCTTAATTGTGACAACGCGAGTTGCAAGCTGTTGTAGCCGATAATGCACCAAGGGCACGATACGTCTGACACAATATCAATTTGTAGCTCTACCATCCGATTTTCCCCTTAGACGCTGCACGATGTCGGCATAGTATCACTAAGTGCGAAGAAGCGAATTGGAGATAAATCGACTTGTCAGTAATATTCGTACATTATCCGAGCAACGTTATTATCAACAGTACGATCAATACACCTTAGGCGCTATAGCGCCGTTTTCAAGCTGATACCTAATATGAAAGTTCTACTCGTTATTACCGCATTACTCTTCCTTGTAGCCTGTTCAACGGTAGCTTTTAACAGGTCTGCCGGTTTCCAAAAGACAGAGAATGTAGTCTATAAAAAGATCGACGGCGAATCCCTAGCAGGTGATCTCTATGTCCCCAAAACTGGCGGCCTAAAGCCGGCTGTTGTGGTTGTCCACGGCGGCGGCTGGACTAACCGCAGCGGAACCATGGACGGCATTAGCACAAAACTCGCCAAAGCGGGTTTTGTGGTGTTCAATATCACCTACCGGCTGGCGCCACAGAGCCGCTATCCTGCACCGGTCAACGATGTCTCAGACGCCATCACCTGGCTATATGACCACGCTGACGAATATCAAGTAGACACCAGCAATATCAACGGTTGGGGTTACTCTGCGGGTGCACACCTAATCTTGATGGCCGGTCTAGATAAGCCACAATCACCCCATTTACGCGGCATCGTCGCGGGCGGCACGCCAGCAGACCTCACCCAATGGCCAAACTCGCCAATGGTGCGTAAATTGATTGGCGAGCCCATGGTAAACGCCGCGGAAGAATGGAAAGAAGCCTCTCCTGTTAATCACGTCGCTAAAAATTCACCCGCGGTGTTTTTATACCACGGCCAATGGGACAAGCTCGTCGAGCCAGAGCAAATGGCGTTGATGAAAAAGGCATTGGACAAGCAAGATGTTAAGGTGGAAACCTATACTGTGACCGCTCTCGGCCATCTTCTGACGTATGCAATGGCAGGCGGTGCTGAGCGTCGCGGTATCGGATTTTTACGTGAGCAGAGGCTTGCTGAATAGCAAAAAGACAAGAAAAATTTGCCTGTACAACGAGTACGCGCTGCGGCTACGCTCTCTGGGCCTTCCTTGGACCGGTTTATTCACGCCTTATACCGCAGGTATAGCCGTCCTAAGTTCGCCCATCAGTTTGTGGCAACTTTCTCCACGCATATGGTATGGCGAGAGCTCAGTCAGACCTGAAAATTTCGCGTAAAGCACCCTTGTCACTTCAGTTTCAGGCAGATATGCCATCCCCCATGTTGAAAAATTCCGCTCGATCGTCTCTGTATAGTCGAGTATCAGCGGCATTTGATGGCGATCATCGCGCATAATTTTATGATAAATTTCATTGACCGCACTTCGCGATCCCTCTAAACACTGCAGAAAATAGTGTTGGTTGAAGTACAGCAAGCCCGTCACTGCCTTAGCGGCGTTATTTCGCCGCGCGGACACTAATATTTTTTCAATATCTTCTGGCTTAAAACTATTAGAAGGCTGACTGGCGTAGATTAGACGGGTCAAGAACATAGTGTGAGTCTCCAAAGCTCGACACTCATCATACAAACTTTGGAATCCTATTATATTAGCGGGATATACCTATCTAAACTTCGTGTATTACTTAGCAGTATTGCAGAGCGAGGCCTGCAATATTGCTAAGTTTCCAATACCCCTGAGCACTACCCCACGCTATTCAGAACATGGCTATTGCGCGCTATACGGAGTGCCACTGCCTAAGACTTAGCCGTGAGCTTTACCATCATTTTTGAATAACCCTTTACGAAATTCGACTGCACGTATTCGGGCTCGGCGAGCACTTCAATGTTATCAAAGCGCTTGATTAACTCTTCCCAGAGTATACGCAGCTGCATTTCTGCCAAACGGTTACCCATACAGCGGTGAACACCAAAGCCGAAGGACAGATGATTACGGGCATTTTTGCGGTCGATAATAAAATCATCGGGCTGAGCTATAACCCGCTCATCACGATTACCTGACACATACCACATCACCACTTTGTCGCCTTTTCTGATGGTTTGACCATTCAGTTCGACGTCTTCCTTGGCAACGCGACGCATATAGGCAAGCGGGGTTTGCCAGCGAATAATTTCTGACACCATATTCGGGATCAGGCTAGGCTTGTTCTTGAGCTTAATAAATTCGTCGGGAAACTTACTGAAGGCAAATACACCGCCAGTCATAGAGTTACGGGTGGTGTCGTTGCCGCCCACAATTAGCAGTGCTAGGTTGCCGAGAAACTCCATAGGACGGTTAATCATGTCCTTGGTGTCCTCATTGGCCAGTAGCATGCTGATGAGATCGAAACCCATTTCTTCACCGGCGGCTTTTTTGGCCTCCTTTTCTCGCCACAGCGCGGAAAATGCTTTTGCGACCTCCGCCGCTGCGGTAAAGCCCTGATCAGTTGATAACTCGCCGCCGGTAAGCTCCACGCTACCACCGATAACATCTGACCAATCAGCTAGGTCACGGCGTCGCTCATAAGGGAAGTCAAACAAAGTCGCGAGCATTCTCGCGGTCAGTTCAATAGAGACTTTTTCTACCCAGTCGAAGGGTTCATCAAGGGGG
>TARA_R110001592_G_scaffold166595_2_pt1 | contig 18359 bp, 11 predicted proteins | sample TARA_R110001592 | Tara Oceans TARA_R110001592 (sample SAMEA4398387) | marine metagenome | biome: Polar Biome; feature: [SRF] surface water layer (ENVO:00010504); material: water (ENVO:00002006), including particulate matter (ENVO:01000060) such as... | depth 5 m | reverse complement strand
ATAGCTGAAGAAGAAGCTGTTAATACTGTATTGGCAGAAAATAGATATAACGAAATACAAAAAAGATTATACTACGATCAAACTGTTTTAGGAATACAGGTTTGTAAAAATAGTTTTCAACCTGGAGCTGGAATAAAAGTAGAGTATGTTGATCCTGCTAGTGTAGTTTACAGTTATACTGAAGACCCTAATTTTCAAGATTGTTTCTACTGGGGTGAAATTAAAACACTACCAATTATTGAGTTGATGAAGATTGATCCTAGCTTAACTAGGGCTGATATGGAAGAAATATCTAAGTATTCACAAAGCTGGTATGATTATAATAATACAGCTCAGTATTACAACAATAGTTTATTTAGCAAAGACAGTTGTACTGTTTTGTTTTTTAATTATAAGACCACTAAAACATTTACATACAAAAAGAAAGTAAATGCAGCAGGAGCTGAAAGGGTAATTGAAAAAGATGACACTTTTAATCCTACAGAAGAAATGATGGATGAAGGGAACTTTGAAAAAATCTCTAAAACTATTGATGTGTGGTATGAGGGTGTTATGGTTATGGGTACTAATATTTTGCTTAAATGGGAAATGTCAGAAAACATGGCTAGACCACAATCAGCATCTCAAGAAGTATATCCAGAGTTTGTAGCTTCTGCACCAAGAATGTATAAAGGAGCTTTAGAATCTTTGGTTAGAAGAATGATAACCTTCGCTGATTTAATACAGATTACACATTTAAAGTTGCAGCAAGTAATATCTAGAGTCGTACCAGATGGTGTATATATTGATGCTGATGGATTAAGTGAAGTAGATCTTGGAACAGGTCAAGCGTACAATCCTGAAGATGCATTAAGAATGTTTTTTCAAACGGGTAGTGTTATTGGTAGAAGTTACACTCAAGATGGAGATTACAATCAAGCTAAAATTCCTATTCAGCAATTAAATAGTAATTCTGGTCAAGCAAAAATACAAAGTCTTATAGGTAGTTACAATCACTACTTAGCAATGCTTCGAGATGTAACTGGTTTAAATGAGGCCAGAGATGGAGCTACTCCAGATTCTTATGCATTAGTTGGATTACAAAAATTAGCAGCTTTAAGCAGCAATACTGCAACAAGACATATATTAGATGCAAGTCTACAAATGTCACAAAGATTATGTACAGCATTGTCTAGTAGGATTGCAGATATGCTTCAGTATTCTGACTTTAAAGAAGAGTTTGTAAATCAAATAGGTAAATTTAATGTTGGTCTAATAGAAGAGATTAATGAGTTATATTTAAGTGATTTTGGAATCTTTATAGAAATAGTTCCAGACGAAGAAGAAAAAAGAATGTTAGAGGCTAATATTCAAATGGCTCTTCAAAGAGATTCTATAAACTTAGAGGACGCTATTGATATTAGAGAAATAAGAAATATAAAATTAGCTAATCAGGTTTTAAAACTTAAAAGAAAAGCAAAACAAGACCTAGACCAGCAACAAAAATCAGCAGCAGCTAAACAGCAAGGAGACATTAATATGCAGTCTCAACAAATGGCTGCACAAACTGCAATGCAGAAAATACAAATGGAGACTCAAGCCGCTATGCAAATAGAAGAAGCAAAAGCTCAATTCTCCGTTAAAAAAATGCAAGGTGAAGCAGCGATAAAAGCTGAGTTGATGAACTTAGAGTTTGATCTTAATATGAAACTAAAAGGAGTTGAGGTTGAAGGTTTAAAAACTAGAGAAACACAACGTGAAAAAGCCAAGTCAGAAAGAATAACTCAAGCTAATACGGAGCAATCAAAACTAATAGAGCAAAGGAAAAATAATTTACCTCCTGTTACTTTTGAATCTTCTGAAGATAGTTTAGATGGATTTGACCTAGCTCAATTTGAGCCAAGGTGATTTTATTAAAATTAAATTTAAATTATATATATAACTTTGTAAAAAATCAAATCAAATGGAAATTAAAGTATCTGAAGTAAATCCTTTAGAATCGAAATCGGTTCAAGAAGTAGAAAGTCAACTTTTAGAAAAACATCAACAACAATTAGATGCTGAAGAGTCAGTAGATAAAGAAGCTGTTGAAGAAGTAACAGGAGATGAAAAAGAAAAAGTTGGTCCAACTATAAAGGACGAAGACGTTCTTTCATATATTAACAATAGATATAATAAAGATATATCATCTGTAGATGATTTGTTTGCTCAAAAAGAGATGAACGAAGAATTACCAGAAGATGTTTCTAAATATTTAAATTTTAAAAAAGAAACTGGTCGTGGATTTAATGATTTCGTAAAAGCAAATAGAGATTACGATGATTTAAACGAAGACCAAGTGTTAGCAGAGTATTATTCTTTAACAGAATCTGATTTAGATAATGATGACATTCATTATTTAATTGAAGATAAATTTTCATATGATGAGGATTTAGATGATGAAGGTGAGATTAAAAAGAAAAATATAGCTAAAAAAAGAGAACTTTCTAAGGCAAAAAAGTATCTTAATGATTTTAAAGAAAAATACAGTGTTCCTCTTGAGTCAAGTGGGAAAGCTGTTTCTGAAGAAACAAAAAAAGAGCTTGATGCTTATAAAAGTTATATTCAAGAATCTAAGACAGTTCAAGAGGCTAATCTTAAAAAGAATGAGTATTTCGAGAAAAGAACTAACGATGTTTTTAATTCTGAATTCAAAGGTTTTGAGTTCGAGATAGGAGATAAAAAGATAGGTTATTCTTATGGAGATGCACAGGAAATGAAGGCAAAACAAATGGATCTAAATAATTTCATAGGCAAATACCTGGGAGATGATGGATTGATTAAAGATGCTAAGGGTTGGCATAAAGCAATTAGTGCTGCGATGGATCCTGACCGCTTTGCGAAATATTTTTATGAGCAAGGCAGAGCCGATAGTGTTGGAGATATTTCTAAAAAAAGTAAAAATGTTAACATGAACATGAGAAGTACTCCACAATCAATAGGCGACACAGGATTTAAAGCAAGACAGGTTGATACTGGAAGTGGAAAAGGTTTAAGAATAAGAAGTAAAAATAAATAAATAATTTTAAAAAACTAAAAAAATGGCAGTAGATGCAGTACCAGGGTTTGACTTACAGCCAAGCTCAGAACAAGTCTTATTACAGACAAATTATATTACTAACTTTGATTTCTTAAATCAGTATCTTCCAGATACTTACGAGAAAGAATTCGAACGTTATGGAAACAGAACAGTAGCATCATTCTTAAGAATGGTAGGCGCTGAAATGCCTTCTAACTCTGACCTTATCAAATGGGCAGAACAAGGAAGACTACACACGAAGTATACAAACGTAACTTCAGGGGCAGCAGCAGGAGCTGATGTAGCAACATTAACAATTGGAGATGTTTTAATACCAGGAGCAGGTTCTATCGCTATTCGTGTTGGACAAACAATTATGTTATCTGATAGCACTCTTAACTCAACTAACAGCAACAAAGCTATTGTAACAGCAGTTGATACAGCGGCAGGTACAATTGATGTAGCTTACTATGTAGCTGGAGGCCAGACAATGGCAGCAGGAGTTGTATGTTCTTTATTTATCTATGGTTCTGAATTTCAGAAAGGATCTATTGGTATGCAAGGACAGTTAGAAGCTGATGATTCTATCTTTGAAAATTCTCCAATTATCATTAAAGACCGTTACGCAGTATCAGGTTCTGACATGGCTCAAATTGGATGGATTGAAGTAACTACAGAAAACGGTGCAACTGGATTCTTGTGGTACATGAAATCAGAACACGAAACTCGTTTACGTTTTGAAGATTACCTAGAAACAGCAATGGTTGAAGCAGTTCCTGCTGAGGCACTTGGTGGAGCAGCGGCAATCGTTGAAGGTGTAGCAACTGGAGTTGGTAACAAAGGTTCTGAAGGAATGTTTTATGTTATTGAAAACAGAGGAAATGTATGGTCAGGTGGAAACCCTGCTGCATTAGCAGATTTTGACGCTATTATCTCTCGTTTAGATAAGCAAGGTTCTATTGAAGAAAATGTAATTTTCTTAAACAGAGACTTTGGATTTGATATTGATGATATGTTAGCATCACAAAACTCTTACGGAGCAGGTGGTACTTCATATGGTCTTTTTGACAATGACAAAGAGATGGCTTTGAACTTAGGATTTACAGGATTCCGTAGAGGTTATGATTTCTACAAGACAGACTGGAAATACCTAAACGATCCAACAATGCGTGGAGATATCGTAGGTGGAGCAATTAATGGTGTTTTAGTACCAGCAGGTTCAACTACTGTATATGACCAAGTATTAGGAAAGAACGCAAAGCGTCCATTCTTACACGTTCGTTACAGAGCTTCAGAAACTGAAGACAGACGTTATAAAACTTGGATTACAGGTTCAGCAGGTGGAGCAGCAACTTCTAGCTTAGATGCTATGGAGGTAAACTTCTTATCTGAAAGAGCTTTATGTACTTTAGGTGCTAATAACTTCTTTATCTTTACAAACTAGAAGTAAATTATCAAAAGGGAGTAAATTAAAGTTACTCCCTTTTTTTTATTATAAATTAAATCAAAATTAAATCAATATGGCATTAAAAAACAAACTAGTGTTTGTAGACAAAGTTTACAAACTAACACAAAACAGAGCGCCCTTAAGCTACAGTATCCCTTCAAGAAACACAAAAAGAAGGTCATTACTATGGTTTGATGAGGAAACTGGAATAAATAAAGCATTACGTTACGCTAAAAATTCAAAAAGTGTTTTTGAAGATGAGCAAGACAAGAATGTTATCTTAGAACCTATCGTCTTTGAAGATGGTATGTTGTTTGTACCAAAACAAAATCAGATATTACAAAAGTTTTTATCTTATCACCCATCAAATGGACAGATGTTTGTAGAGGTTGACAAAGAAAGAGACGCAAGTGAAGATGTAGATTCTTTAGATTTAGCTTTAGAGTCTCAGCTTATAGCAAAAGATTTAGGTATTGAAATGCTTGAAACCATAGCTAGAGTTGTAATAGGATTGAGAGTTGAGAATTTAACTTCTTCTGAATTAAAAAGAGATGTTAGACTATTTGCTAAGAGATATCCAAATGACTTTATGGAGGCTATGAATGATCCTTTATTAAAGCTTCAAAACAAATGTGCTAATTTCTTTAGTGAAAATCTTTTAACATTAAAAAACAAAAAAGATGTTTACTATAATCTAAAAGGAAACAAAAAGAAACTACTTACTGTTCCTTATGGTGAAGACCCATTATTTATACTAGCATCATTTTTGCAGAGTGATGAAGGGTTAGAGGTTTTAAAAATATTAGATTCTAAAATGAAATAATATTGAATAATAACTATATAAAAGAGGCTTCAAAATATGAAGCCTCTTTTTTTGTATCTTTGTGAAAATAAGTTTATAAATGGCATCAATAATAAATACAGTAAGGGCTACTGTTCTTTCAATTGCAAACAAAAATAATTATGGGTATATAACTCCTAATGATTTTAATTTATATGCAAAGCAAGCTCAATTAGATATATTTGAAGATTATTTTTATCAGTATAATAGCTGGATTGTAAAGCAAAATGCAAGAGTATCTGGAAGTAATTATGCAGATATTATAAAAGGATTGGTTGAAGTTATAGATAGTTTTTCTTCTACTAAAGGACTAATTAACACAGGTATAAACTTATTTGATTTACCCAGTGATTATTATTTAATAGATAAAATTAATTACTATCCAAATCTTACAGCTACAGGTACTTTAACTTTTGGTTCGACATTAAACACTTTAATAGACGCAACAGCAAACTTTATTAATGGTGGTCAGGTAGCTCCAGGGCAGTTAATAGTAAACACTACAGGAGGAGGAATATATTCTGGAGGAAGCGCATTTGTTGTGAGCGTAGATAGCAATACTCAGTTAACAATATCTACTAATGATTTTTTTACAGGCAGTTTTGGAGATACGTCTTATGCGATTTTAAGCACAAAAGGAATAACAGAAATAGAAAGAGTTTCCCAAAACAAAATATTTTATTTAAACTCTTCACCACTTACTACTCCAGGACTTTCATTTCCTGCGTATGTTTTAGGAGGAGCAAACAATATTAACACAGGTAATACAATTACAGTTTATCCTGAATCTATTACTACAGCAGGAACAGTTGTTTCTCAGTATATTAGATATCCTAAAGACCCTAATTGGACGTATGCTACATTAGCAGCAGGAGAGCCTTTGTTTGATGAGTCAGCAGTTGATTATCAAGACTTTGAATTACCTTTATCAGATCAAGTTAATCTTATAAACAAAATATTGCAATACGCAGGTATGTCAATACGAGAAATAGCACTAACTCAATTTGGTCAAGCGGAAGAACAAATGGACGATAAACAACAAGGATAAGACATGGCATATATAACAGATTATCAGTACTACGAAAATGGAGGGCTAAATCCTGAAGATGAAAATTGGGGGTCATATCAATACATATCTTTAAACGATATAGTAAATAACTTTATGGTTATGTATGTTGGAAACGACAAACTAATTAATAATGTTGAGAGGTATAATATTATATTTCATGCAAAAAGAGCTATACAAGAATTAAACTATGACTCTTTAAAAGAAATTAAAATACTTGAATTAGAGGTTTGTGATACATTGAGATTTGTATTGCCACAAGACTATGTTAATTGGGTTAGAATATCAATGTATAGAGGTGGAACATTGTTTCCATTGACTGAGAATATTCAAACTAATTGGAGTGGTGCGTACTTGCAAGACAATAATTGCAGAATTTTATTTGACCAAGATGGTAATGTTTTAAAGCCTGAAAACTCTACATTAGATATTGATAGAATTACAGGAAGTAAAAGAAGTATATACCTAAATCAACAAAGTCCATACAATGGACAAGAAGGTTATTTTTATAATGGCCTGTGGTATTTTGAATATCCTGTTGGAGCTAGATATGGTTTAAATACAGAAACAGCAAATGCTAACCCTACATTTAAAATAAATAAAAAAGGAGGGGTAATTAATTTTAGTTCTGATGTTGCAGGAGAGTTAATAGTTCTTGAATATGTATCTGATGGAATGGAAAATGGAGACGACTCTGAGATAAGTGTAAATAAATTATTTGAAGAGTTTATATACTCTTACATGAAGTATGTAATACTATCAAGTAAATATGGTGTTCAAGAATACATTATAAACAGGTCTAGAAAAGAGAAATCAGCGCTTCTAAGGAACGCAAAACTTAGATTGAGTAATATACACCCAGGAAGATTATTAATGAATCTAAGAGGTCAAAACAAGTGGATAAAATAGTATGGCTAAGATTCAAAAGAATTTCATAAAAGGAAAAATGAATAAAGGCGTTGATGAACGATTAGTTCCTCAAGGTGAATACGTTGACGCTTTAAATATAAGATTGGGTTCTACGGAAGGAACTGAGATTGGAGCTGTAGAAAACTCAAAAGGAAATGAGTTGCTAGTAGAGCTTAGTTTTGGTGGTCAACCGTTAAGTAGTAATGCCAGATGTATTGGGGCTTTTGAAGATGGTGGTAATGAAACTATATATTGGTTTATTAATGATCCTACTAACCTTATTTCAGCCGTAACAGGGAAAGTTGATTTAATAGTTTCTTTTAATGTTAGACTAGGCTCAGTTTTTTATCATGTAACATCTACTTCGGTATTAAATTTTGATAGTAAGTATTTAATAAATGGAGTAAATCTTATAGATGGATTGTTGTTTTTTACTGACAATTTAAATCCACCTAGAAAAATAAATGTAAATAGAACTTACTTGCCTCCTATATCTGGTGTAGACAGTATTATAGAACAAGACATTAGCGTTATATTAGCTCCTCCATTAAATTCTCCAACTATAGAACAGTTTAATTTGGGTGGCGATGAAAACTACATGGAAGAATTATTCTTAAGTTTTGCATATAGATGGCAATATCAAGATGGGGAATATTCTGCTATATCTCCATTTTCACAAACAGCATTTAGCCCTGGCCCATTTGAATTAAATTATAGTACGTTTGATAATTCCGCAATGGTTAATTCTTTCAACAGTGTGAAAATAACTTTTGAAACAGGTGGTAGAAATGTAATTGCAGTTGATGTTCTTTTTAAGTTTTCTACAAGTCAAAACGTAAATGTAATAGAAAGATTTAAAAAAATAGAAGAAGGTTGGTCTGATAACGTTCCTCAAAACATTACGTTTACTAACCAAAAAATATTTACAGCATTACCTGCAGAGCAATTGCTAAGACTTTTTGATAATGTGCCAAGAAAAGCGCAAGCTCAAACATTAATGGGCAATAGATTAATGTATGGTAATTATGTTGATGGATATGATGTTGCTAATAGTGTAGGTAAACAGATAGATATAGACTACGATTTAAACGTTATATCAACTCCTTTAACCTCAGAAGAAATAGAGGCCACAAAAACAGATTTAAATTATAATATAGGAATATCTACATTTGTTTCTGACGCTAAAATAACAATAGACTTTGGAGGGCTGGAGTTAATTGAAGGCTCTCAAATAGGTGTGGTGTTTAATTACAAAGGAAGTATTTTTAATGGAGATGCAAGTTATGATGATGGAACTCAGCCTGAAAATGAATTTGTTTTTTCATTTTTATTTAATTTACAAAGAGACTACTTAAATGTTAATGATTTAGCCAGTAGCCCAGAATTTTTTAATGCGGTAAGTGATTTTGTAGACCCTTCTGAATCAAGTTGTTTTGATTCGTCTATAGTAGACGGAACAAGAGGTTCTTCTTTGACTGACATTTATAACTGTCAAATAGGTGCTAAACCCGAATGGGTTTTTGATAAGTTCGGTATAACTCAAACAAATCAAGGGATTATTATTACAACTTCTTTAGGAAGCGATGAGATAGGATTTACTCTACCTGCTTTAAGATTTAATAAACTAAACCTTACTGTTGATCCTCCTGTTTTTTACAATCCACCAATATTAGCGTATGAGTATATTTCAGCTATAGATGGAGTGGGGTTATACTCTAAAGATGCTTCTAAGCAATCATTACACAGTAATAGAGATTATGAGGTTGCTATTGTTTATATGGATGAGTATGGGCGTAGTAGTACTGCATTAGTAGACACAGATAATACTGTATTTGTTTCATGTAGTAATTCTATTGACCAAAATAATATTAGGGTTCAACTAAATAATTTACCTCCTTATTGGGCAACAAAATATAAATTTGTTATAAAAGAATCTGAAGGTGAATACAGAACTGTTTACTCTCAAATATTTTTTCCAGAAGAAGAAACAGCAGATGTGTGGTTTAAAGTTGAAGGAGACAACAGAGACAAGGTAAAAGATAATAGTATTCTGTATGTAAAAAGAGATACTACAGGTCCTGTTTTAAATTGTGCTAGTACAAAAGTTCTAGAGTTTGAAAGCAAAATAGAAGATTTCCTATGCAGAAAAAATAGTAATGGTGATGTCATAAGTGGTGTTTGTGGTCAGCCCTCTGGAACATATATGAAGTTAAGACCTTCAGGATTTAATGCAAGCGCCCCACCAGAGGCTTTTATAAACAGATCAGATAATGCTCAAGGTGGTTTTTGTATAGCCACGGTTTCGATTGATGTTGAAGACACAAGTGTTGATCCTTCAGTGTTTTCACCTTATACTATTCCTGCTGGAAGTATTATTCAGATAAAATTTGATTTGAATAGGGCAGGCAGAGGAGGTCTTTGTGGTAGTCGTACATACAATTATGATAAAACTTTTACATCTGGAAATACCTATGACAGTTTATACGATTGGGCTATAGGAGAGAATATAGATTTTACAAATGGTATTTCAGGTGGTAGTGATGATAGCGTAAACTTTGTTTCTTTTGATGAGCAAATATATGCTTATCCTCAAACAGATGTATTTGGTCCAGGGGGAGATGGTAATACCGTTATCTTTTTTCAAAAAAGCATATCCACTGGAAAAGAATACATGTCTATTCAAACAGGTAGTCCTGATTGCGTTTCACCTATTAATAGAATAACAGCAACAGCAAAAATACAAACCGTAATAAACAGAGCATCAACTTTAGTGGTATTTGAGACCGAGCCAATACCTGCTAATGATGAATTATACTATGAAAATGAGCAAACATTTGATATTGTTAATGGATTTCATTTATCAGGAAGTGAAGATGCTGACCAAAACCAAACAGCTAGTTTACCTGCAATAATAGATTTAACATTTTTTAATTGTTATACTTTTGGTAATGGCGTAGAAAGTGACAGGATATTAGACGCTTTAGTAAAGCCATCTCTAACACTAGGAGAAAAAGTTACTTCAGTAGCTGAGGAACAATACAGAGAAATACATCGTTTTTCTGACGTGACCTATAGCGGTAACTTTAATCAAGAAACAAACTTAAATAAGTTAAATCAATTTAATTTAGCTTTAGCAAACTTTAAAACATTAGAGACTTCTTATGGCCCTATTAGAAAAATGCACGCAAGGCAAACAGACATACTTGCGCTTCAAGAAGACAGAATATCTTATATTCTAGTTGGAAAAAACTTGCTTTCTGATGCATCAGGAGGTGGAGCATTAACGTCTGTACCAGAGGTTTTAGGTAAGCAAATTGCTAGGTCTGAAGAATATGGTATTAGTAATAATCCTGAAAGTTTTTCTTCCTATGGCGCTAGTGTTTATTTTACAGATGCAAAAAGAAGTAGTGTGATAAATTTAAAAGGTCAGTCTGAAGGAGGGCGTGCAGATAAACTATCTGTTATTTCTCAAGTAGGAATGAGAAGTTGGTTTAGAGATTTATTTATTGATTCTTTTGAAACTCAAAAAATTGGGGCTTTTGATCCATACATGAATGAATATGTATTGAACTCTAATGATATTTTAATACCTCAAGTTGAAATAGATAGAAACTGTGGATATACTTTATTACAAGAATTCTCTAGCGCTCCTATTTCTTTTAATTTAGATTGTACAACTTTAATTGGAGATGTGTCTATTGATTACGCAATTTCATCAATAGATGGAGTAAATATATCTGTTGATTATAATGGAGTTAATGTTTTAAACAGTAACGTATTAGGTTCAGGAAGTGTTTCTTTTTCTAAATCACAGACAAATCCTGTTTTAGCACAAGTAACAATAACTCCGTTAGAAGCAGCAACATATGAAATGACATTTGGATGCCCTCAAGGAGAACAGTTAACAGTTACTCAGATTGTTGTTAACTTTGAAGGAGAAGCTTCAAAAATAACTACAACAAGATATAGATGGGAGCTATCAGGAGACTCTAGCCCATACAGTACTAATGTTGTTATACTTGAAGACGATGGTCTTTCGTTATTTGAGTCGCAAACAAATCAAACATCATTTGGCTCTATACCAACCGAGGGAGCGACTGTTACAATGCAGAGTAGACAGTTGGCAGGTCAGAACTTTGATTTTGACCCGACCAAAGATAAGTTTAAATACTTAGTGTCTAATGTTCAATATACTGAGTTAACTGTAAATACTTTATTGCCACTTTTAAATACTGCTACTCCAATTACAGGAGGACCTTTAAATTATGAGGCATCTTTTGTTTACAACAATCTATCTAATGATAATTTTCTATACCTTGTATGGGATCTTAGAGAGCCAACAGCAATTGAATTATGTTATAACCAAACAAACGAAGTAGATGCGTGTTGTGATTGCGCACCTTAAAATTAAAAAATAATGAGCTTAGTAAATAAATATATTAATTCAGATAACTTTTCAACAGCAACTAGTGTTTATAATGATATTGGTTTAACAATATTAGCACCAGATGGATTTTATCAGTTTGAAGGAAGATACAGACAGCAATTGCTAGGTGTTTTAGGAAGCTCTACATCTTGTCCTGATTGTAGTCCTAGGTCATTGTATATAACAGATGGTGAAACGACTGTTTGTGATAATTACTGTACTAGTTCAGCTTACGATATGGACGTAGAGTTTACAACAAATCCTGTAAGAGATTATGATAATCTACAAGTGAACGATGAGATTCTTGGAGGGCTGGCTTCGACTGACGGCTTCTATGCTGTTTCTCCATACATAGCAACTACGGGCGCTCCTAAAGGCTTATGGAAAGTATTAGAAATAGAAAACGACATAATAATTTTCATTAGTGAGTGCGGAGTTGCTCAGTGTCAACCTTTATAAAAAATAATTATGGAAAATTACACGTTAACATATAGTGAGTCTGTAAATGGATGGCCTTCATTTTACAGTTATTTCCCAGAAATTGCTTTGGGAATGAATCAATATTTATATTCTTTTAAAGGCGGCAATCTTTATAGGCATAATACCAATGGATTAAGAAATAATTATTATGGAGTCAGCTATGAGTCTACCATAACAAGTGTTTTTAATCAAATGCCTACAACATCCAAAGTGTTTAAAACTATCGAACTAGAAAGTGATGATTCCTGGAACTGTGAGTTAGTATCTGATCTTGGGGCAGGGTACATGCCAGATAGTTATTTTATTGAGAAGGAAGGAGCTTTTTTTGCTTTTATAAGAAGACTAGAGGGGGTTGATAATTTAGCATTAAGGTCAGCTCAAGGAGTAGGCACACTCTCAAGCACAACAGGTGTAGGGCCAGCTGCTATAACAATAACATTTGATTTTACTATTAATTCAATAATGAGTATTGGAGATGTTGCTTTTACAAATTCAATAATTGGACCTGTAGAAATAGGGGCAATAACAGGTATAAGTCAAGATAGAAAAACAATTACAATAGCAGCTCCAACATATATAGGTACTGTCCCTGTCTCATATATATTATATGTTAAAAATAGCGTTGCTGAGTCTTATGGAACATTAGGATATTTTTTACAATTTAAATTAAGTAACTCAAATCCTAGTGCCGTTGAACTTTTTACTGTTGATTCAGATGTATTCAAAAGTAATCCTTAGTTTTTTGTATCTTTGTTTTAATGAAATTTGAAATAAGAAAATTAAATCAAGAAGATTACGATTCTATTTTAGTTGATTGGTGGAAAGATTGGAGATGGACACCACCATCAAAAGACTTCTTACCAGAGAATGGAGCAGGAGGATTTATTGTTTATGATGAAGATATTCCTGTATGTGCAGGGTATATTTATTTAACAAACTCTAAGGTCGGTTGGTGTGATTGGGTTATTTCTAATTTTAAATACAAAGACAGGCGTAAAAGAAATATAGCATTAGTTAAGTTGGTATCAGCATTAACACAGGCTTTGACTATACATGGTTGCAAATATTCTTATGCCTTAATAAAATCTGATTCACTGATAAATGTTTACAAAGAGATTGGATATGTCGAAGGGGATAAGTATACAAAAGAAATGATTAAAAAATTATAATATGGGCGTAGTAACATCAATAGCAATGGCCACAGTAGCAGTAGGTGGCGCTGTATATAAAGGAGTTCAAGCAGGTAACGCTTCAACCGTAGCTGCTAGAGAAGCAGGAACCTTAAGACTACAACAAGCAGAACTAGAAAAAGAAGCTATAGCTCGTTTAGACCAAGACTTTTATGAGGCGGTTAGAGTTAATACAGATATATACGACAAAGCTTTAGAGGTTTCTAATGTTAAAGGTGCAGAACTCGTGCAGGCTGCTCAAGAAGGAGACCAAAGAGGTATTGCTGCTACAGCAGGAAAAGTAAAGGAAATAGAACAAGCTGGATTAGGCGCTCTTTCTGATAAATTCTCTCAAGACAAAACAAACATAGATTTAGCTAGAGCTAAGGCTCAAGAACTGTCAGCTGCTGAAATAGCGGCCATGCAAGACGATAGAGCAGCAGCAGCAGGAGTTAGGGCAGATGCTTTAATGGCTCAATCAGACAAACTAAGGGCAGATTCTACAGCTAATTATGTTACAGCAGGAACTCAAGCAATCATGCAAGGTGTAGGAATAGCTGGTGAGATTTCAGGAGCTAAAGCGCAGGGAGCTATAGAAAAGTTAGTTTCAGGAGGAATGAGTATTGTTGATGCTCAAACAACTGTAGCTGGGCAGTCTAAAAAAAACACGAGACTATTTAACAGAGGGGATATGGACATAGAGGCTTTTACAGGAACTAAGGCTAAAGTAAATAATACCTCCTTAAACCAAGGTCAAGAAGTAGTTGATGAAATAGATCCTTCTCTATCATACGATGACTGGCTTGTTGAGTACAATAAACGAGGCTTACAAGGTGTACAGGAAGACCTTATAGTTGCTGAAGCTGGTGGTTCGAGTTTCTATAATCCTTTTTTAAAGGATTATGATGGAAATATGTCTTCTTTATTAAGTGGCCTTGGAAAAATAGATTATGCAGCTCTAGGGTTCTCTAACCGCATGAACGCAATTTACGATAGATTTCCAAAATAAATTAACAAGATATGGGTAACGCATTAGACGCAGCTAAGTTTTCAGCATCACAAGGATTTACAGGGGTAAGTGATCCTACGGCTTCATTGTCAGCAATTACTGAAGGCATTAAAACTCTTTCTGATTGGAAAACAAAAAGAGATGAAGCCAAAGAAAAGCTAAAGAAAGATACCGCTGACCAGTACTTAGAAGCAGAGAAAAAAGCATATGAGAATATGCCTACCGATAAAACCTTTAAAGGTAATATTTTATCGGGTTTAGAATCATACAAGGAAAGACTGTACACTAACATGAAGTTGGTGCAAAGAGGTGTGGTAAGCAATAACGACAACCTTATATTTCGTGAAAACGCAAGCCAGGGGATTGGCGTAGTGTCAGATATGCAAAAAAATTATGCCAAAATACAGGATAATTATTTAAAAGGAACTCAAGGGTATAGGGATGATAAAGGTGTTTTTGTACCTCCCATATATGGAGCAGGAGCAGCAGCCTTAAATGATATACAGGTTCAACTAAATGATCCTGAATTATATGACATTACTTTTAATGAAAAAGGGTCTGCTGAAATTATAATGTATCAGACTGAAGTTGGTCCAAACAATATAGTGGTTGCCAAAAAAGATGAAAATGGAGACAGAATTCCCATAGAAGGTGGAAATATAAATGCAATGGCGTTTGATGGTGGTAACAATCAGGTCATGAATCTTATGGATTTGTCTCAGGTAAGCACCCAACTAACTGGTGAAGGAACTGTTTTTGCTAGAGACTATCAAGATGTGATAAACACAAAAGGAATGATGGGAGTCATAACAGATGACATTAAAGCAAATAAAAAAGACGGATTAGGCGACTTAATAAGTAGCACCGCTGTTTCAATGACTACTGGGGTGGATCAAAGATTTAGTATATTATCGGATAACGGACCACTAGATAAACGATCAAAAGGAATGAGTCCAAGGATGTATAAAATGTTAACAGCAAAACAAAAAGCCGAAACAATTGAATACGATTACTTTAATTTTGAAACAGGGGAAATGGACAAGGGAGAAAAGACCAAGTACATACCTCTTGTGATGGGCGCTAATAATCAATATGTTCCTGAATTTAAGGATAGAGATATGGAGGCTTCTACTAATCTAGCTGAATACTCGTTATACAACTCATTAGGAAAAAGTGTTAAGAGTGCAGGCTCTCAAAGACAAAAACCTACTCCAACATCAGGAAAGGAGAAAAAATCTAAATCACAATACCTACTATTAAAAAAAGGTCTTAATGGTGACTACACTTCTCTTAAAACATTAATAGATGATGTTGCAAAAACTAACGCTAATGTAAAAGGATTTAGGGTAGACCCTGCAACTAAGGAGTTGATTATAATTAGAGCTGATGGTTCAGAAGAAGATCCGATAGATTTAACAGGGAATTTTGTTCAGACAGGTGAAAGAGTAGCTGCTCAATTAGCAATAAGCGGAGAGGGATTTGCTTCGTTAGGTCTTGGTTCGGATTTACAAATATCAGGTGATGTAATGAATTATGATCCATACTCAAGAACAGCAGCGGCAACACCTTATGCTGCAATATCAAAAGAGTACAATCCAGCTATTGCTCAAGCTTTCTTAGAGGAAGATGAGAACGGAGGACAAAGAAGCGATAATAAAAGAAAAGTACTTGCTCAAACTCAAATTAAAAGCTTAATGGACAGAGTTGGATTAACAGGAGAATTGGTAGTAACTGAGCCAGATGGTGCTGGAGGTGGAGGAATTGTAACACTAGATGGTTTACAGATTGGTAATTTAAATGATGCCACAACGGTATCAAAAATAATAAATACCATTATTCAAAAAGCAAAAGCAAATGAAAATTCAGGTGGTGATCCAGATGTGAATGTAGAATGTGTAGGAGGAAAAAAGAAAATAGGAGGAGTACAAACAAATCAAAGGTGTTAATATAATTATGGATAAAATACAATTACCTGACGGAAGTTTAGTTTCTATAGAGCAAGCTCAATCATTGTTTAATGACCAATATCAAACATTTATTGATGATGGTACTTTAAAAATTGTTTCAGAAGAGCAGATGTCAAATAACATATTTATTTCTCCTGATGGTTCTGAAATGACAGAAAAACAGGCTAGAGATTTATATAAAAAACAATTTCAATCTTTTGTTAATGACGGAACTTTAAAAAAAAAAGGAGATACTCCTTCAGATGGTCAAGAGGAAGTTACGGAATCTATTACAGAAACGGAAACAATTCCTGGCTCTTCGGATTCTTCGCAGCAAAATGATGAACAACCTGCAGGATTTAGTACAGCTAATGATTTAAGAAGAAACAGATATAACAGAGAAAGAGGGTTAGGAAGACAAATATATGAAAGTGAGGTAGAAATTGGCACTCCTGAAGCAATGCAGAAACAGGCTGAGGCAGTAAAAGAAGCAGCAACAGTTAAAGTTGAAGAAACTGAAGAAGTTGAAGAAGTTGATTATACTGCAGAAATAGATGCTGAAAATGAAGTTATAATTCAGTACAGAAATCAAATAAAAATACATGAAGAAGAAACACAGGCTTATCTAAATGATAATCCGAATTTAACAGGGGATGAAAAGTATGCCTGGGTAAACAGAGACTCTGAGAAATGGACGCCTATTTATGAAGCCGTAGAAGCAGCTGACCTAGCTAAAGAAGACCTTCTTTATGCAGGTTATAAAACCAAAGCTCTAGAGGATTCTGGATACCTTGAAGGAATTGAAAAATATAGAAATATTACAGACAATATTGATTATGAAAAAGAAGGTATAAACCGAAACATAATACCAGAAAAACAATACATGCTGACAGATGAGGTTACGGGCAAACTTAAGCCTGTAAAAGAATCTGACGTTAATCCAGAACTACTAGAGTCTATTAAACTTTATGAAGTAGCCAGCATAGATGTGTCTCCAAACTATGATGATGTTGATCTTGATGAAGGAGAAGTTAGTAATTTTGATGAGTTTTTAGGAAACATTATTATAAAGGATGGTAGTGATGTAGCAGATTATTTAAAGTGGGAAAAGAAAAACACTAGGAACGAAACTGCTGTATACAAGTGGATGAAGCCTCTTCTTACAAATGATGAAGGTGATGAGTTTTTTAAACAAAAAAAATATTATGAAAAAGTTCAATCATACAAGGCGTCACAACTTAATGAAATTAGTAATAGATTAGATCAAATTAAAGCAAAAATAAATTTAACCTCTGACCCTAAACTGGTAAAAATATTAAAAAATGAGGCAAAAGAATTAACCAAAGAATTTTTAGCAAAAGCTGCAAGCATATCTACTACTATTAAAGATTTTCCTATTTTTAAAAAATATACAGATGATGCTGACTTAAGAAGAAGAAAAGCAATGTATGAGGCCTCTCAGGATGGGCCTGTTTCTTCAGGAGGTCAAGGATTAGTTGAGTTACTTTCTACTACAGTAAATACGGGGGCTGGTTTTTCTTTAGATTTTTTATCTGCTATACCTGCTTTTTTTGACCAAAGGATTTCAACTATAGGGGAGGGAGATGATAAATTTGATAATAAAGGTTTTTTAAAAGGACTTGAAGAAATGTTTTCTGACAGGAAAGTATCTCTTGACGCGGCAATTGGCGCAGTAAGCAGGCCTGCTTTTTTTGACGGAAAGCCAGTTACAAGTATGGGTAAACAATATCTTGTTGATGAAAACGGAACAGTATATGATGCAAATACGAACATAAGAATGGATGGCATTATTTCTGATGAAAAAATAAAAGAAATACAAACACTATCTAAAGATGTTACAGAGACTGTAACTAGTTGGACAGCAGGATCTGTAACTCAAGGAGGTGTAGGCGTCCTTGTAAATTTATACGCTTTAATTAGAACATCAGGAAAAGTAACAAAAGGATTAGGATTAAAAGGTCCTAAAGGATCTGCTATAGGAATGGGACTTACTTCTTTTGGAACTGGT
>TARA_R110001592_G_scaffold287421_2_pt1 | contig 18362 bp, 14 predicted proteins | sample TARA_R110001592 | Tara Oceans TARA_R110001592 (sample SAMEA4398387) | marine metagenome | biome: Polar Biome; feature: [SRF] surface water layer (ENVO:00010504); material: water (ENVO:00002006), including particulate matter (ENVO:01000060) such as... | depth 5 m | reverse complement strand
TTGATGCAATCAATTAAAGACGTGACTCAAATCATCTATCAGATTGCCATTGCTGCCAACGTAGCAAGAAATTAACAGGCGGTTAATGTAACTTCATGACAACGGTAATCAAACGTAATAAATGGGAAATATGGCGCGATGTCATATTTGCCCTATTTGCTCGCGAAATACGAACGGGTTTCAATGATAAAATAGGTATTAGTTGGGCGGTAATTAACCCAATTCTTTTCATATTAGTATTGTCATTTATGCGAGGTAAATTAGATGGAGCAGAAACGCATACTATTCCGACTTTTACTTTTATGGCGATAGGTATCTTATTCATTCAAAGTTTTTTACAGTCTATGAGGGGTTCAGGTCAGGCTATCGCAAAGAACAAAGCTCTATTTGCATTTAGACAGGTCCAACCCATTAGTGCAGTACTTGCCGGTGCTTTGTTCCAGTTGTTGGTCAAAATATTTGTAATTATTGGCATTATTATCATTATGTATTTTATGGGAATGGACATGCATATTTCTGATCCTTTACTTTTCTTGACTTGTTTTTTTTTATTATGGATATTTTCTGTGAGTCTCGGATTGATCTTCGGTATAGCTGAGATGTTCATAAAGGAAATTGGTAAGGTACGCGAGTTGTTTATGCGGCCATTATTTTTCATATCAGGCGTTTTTTTCTCTTTACAGGATTTCCCTCGGGAATATTGGCAATATCTCAACTGGAATCCGATACTTCACGCGATCGAATTAGCTAGATATTCAGTTCATTCAACGTATGGCAATGAAGGAGTAAGTTTACCTTTTCTTGCATGTACCGTGTTAGTCTGTAATTTTTTAGCATTAGCGGCTTATCATGTATCTTGGAAACAGGCTATAAGCAGATGATACGGATCGAGAATGTGACAAAATACTACCCCTCGCGTTTAGGTCATCAATATATATTTAAGAATTTAAGTTTTGATATCCCTGCCGGACATAATATTGGTATTTTAGGAGGGAATGGTGCTGGAAAATCTACTTTATTCCGTTTGTTAGCTGGTAGTGAATATCCTAATAAAGGAAACATCTTTACGGATCTAAGTTTGTCTTGGCCAGTTGCATTAACGACTGGAATACATCAACAAATGACAGGCCGAGAGAATACTCGTTTTATTGGAAAAGTGAATGGCATCGCTGACCTTGCTAGCTATGAGAAACGAGTTCGAGAGTTTGCTGAGTTAGGTAATAAGTTTGATTTACCTGTCAGTAGCTATTCGAGTGGAATGAAGCCGCGTTTAGCTTTTGCGTGCTCTATTGCTATAGATTTTGACGTTTATTTAATCGATGAGGTTACTTCAGTGGGTGATGCTAAATTTCGAAAAAAAGCTAAAGAAGCTTTATTAGAAAGAAGTGAATCAGCGAACGTGATCATGATAAGTCATGAAATGAATGAAATCAGGCAGTTTTGTGATAGTGCTATTGTGCTAAACAAAGGTGAGTTAACATTTTACAACGATCTCGAGCAAGGGATTGAACAATATCAGGCATTATAGGTATGACCCAACAAGCTCAATTAGAATTAGAAGAAAGGTTTCGGATACTGCAGGCTTCATTAAATGCTGAGCAGTGGTCGGATTGGCAATACCTATTAGGGAAAGTTAATGAAATTTCATCACTTGATGTCACATTAGCCTTTAGATTAATGCAAAGAGTCGTGAATCTTAACCCTACAAGTAAAAATCATCAACAACTCAGGGAATTGAGAAACAAATCGTTAAAAGAAATACCCACTTTAGCTACATTAACAAAAGAGACAAAGGGGGAGAGATTTAAACAAAACGCTTTGAGTCTGAAAGAGCTAATAGTAGCGATTTGCTTGCACCCGCAATTAACCAAGTTTAAGCGACCCTTTTCGATATTCGTTATACTACCTTTCTTTATTTTTACTTTCTATCAGGTTGTAATTGCTAGTCCAAGATATGAAAGTCAATCAAAACTTATCCTGCGGGAACCTGATAGCATGTCAACTCTCGATCCTGCAATGGCTCTTATGACAGGTTTTGGAATCAGCGGTGGAAATTCAGATATTGAGTTAGTTAAGGCCTTTATATATTCGAATGACATGCTCGATTACTTAGATGAAACAATAAATATTGAAAAACATTATAGTGCAAATGAACATGATATATTTAGTCGCCTTGCGCGTGACGCAAGTAAAGAAGCCCTTTTTAACTTTTTCTTGAAAATGGTTACGGTTGAGTTAGATGAAAAGTCACAAGTTATCAGTGTTTTCGTGCAAGCATATAATCCTGATTTTGCACATTTGATGAGCCAATCTATAGTGGCCCATGCTGAATGGTATATCAATGAAATTGGTCACAATCTAGCAAAAAAACAATTGGAATTTGTTAAATTAGAACATTCTTTGATTGAACAGAGATTACAGAAATCAAAGAATGATTTATTGGCTTTTCAGCGTCGTCATGACTTATTAGATCCGGAAGCTGAGGGCGTAGCATTACAACGAATTACATACGAGTTAGAAGGGGAGATAGCAGCGAAAAGCACTGAGCTTAGCGCGTTAAAAAGCAGTATGAGCGAAAATGCTCCTCAAGTTATTCAAGTTAGGATACAGTTAGAGGGGATGATCAAACAGCTTGAACAAGAGCGTTCGCGTTTGACTAATGAAAAATTTGAGGATGACACTTTACCTAAGGACGAACGTCATCTGAGTGTAAGTCAAATTCTAGCTAAATTCAGTGACTATAAAATAAACATGGAATTAGCCCTTCAAGCATATGCTTCATCTCAAGTATCACTTGAAAAGTCAAGAATTGAAGCTTATCGTCAATTAATATATTTGGTTACTGTTGAGTCACCCACAAAGCCAGAAGAAGCAAAATATCCAAAAATTATTTACAATAGTGGGCTTTTTTTAGCAATTCTACTAATGATATTTGGAATTGGTCGTATAATTATGGCTACAGTAGCTGAATTGCGGTAATAATCTTCTATAAATAAGTGATACTGCTAAACAAATTATTATTATTAATTAACAAACTTTAGATGCTTTTTAAATGAAATATTGTGTCGTTAAGGGACGGTAAAACGTTGCCGCTTTATAACGATAAATTTCAGATTACTAGAATAGATTACAATATAGATATTAGAAACAATTGATGAATAGAACGTTTACGCAATATTTACATTATTTGCAAATATAAAGACTCAACGTATGCAAAGGTGAAATTTAAAGTTGAGTTTACAAATAGATAAGTGACCTTATTAAATCGTATACGGTGAAAAGTAGAAGGGATTATTGTGAGAAATATAGATTTTATTTTATCAGAAATATTCAATATTGATAAATATGAAAAAGATACCGGAAAAAAAATAGAAGACGATATCTCATTGACAAGTGAGATAACAGAGAACGGTGCAATAATAGATAAGTATCTTACAATAGACTTTGACGAGAATTTTTATAGAAACTCTTACGAAGATTTGGATGGAAATACAGTTGTTGATGCATTAGAACATTTTCTAAAGTTTGGATATAAGGAAGGCAGGGTTCCATCTGAGTCGGTTTTAGAGGATCTTCAGTCAAATCTTCAGATTATTGCCGATAAGCACAGTAAAATATTCTCCCGGGATTTTTTTGATCCGTTATTTGATATAAGGGAATTTTTGATGAGAGGAGATAGAGGTGAGTCTATTATTAACCAATCTTACCTCAATTCACTGAAAGATTATTATCCTTTGACTCTTCGAAAAGGCAGCAAATTTTTCCTCGGTTTTGAAATATTTCATCCCAGCGAAATTAAGAATGAACAAGATATAGAACAACACTGGATAAAAACCATATCGGAAAGTAGTCACTTTTCAGAAATATATTATAAAACTAATAGTCACATTATTAGTTCATATTACAAATTAGATTTGATAAAACATTTTATCTGTGAAGGGCATAAACTCTTTTTAGATCCATCCTCATATTTTTCTACATATAGTTACTTAATCGGTAATTCCGACTTAGTTCAGCCAAACTTTAATGTTCTTATTCATTATATTGTTTACGGTGAAAAAGAGGGTAGACAATGTGGCGGAAACTTCATACAAAAAATGGGGATAATAAAACATGACCCTAACAAACCTAATATTTTAGTCTCAGCTCATGAAGCTTCTCGGACTGGTGCTCCGATTGTTTCGCTTGAACTTAGCCGTACCTATAAAAAGAACTACAACGTAATTTTATGGTTGGGTAAAGACGGACCTCTTCTAGATGAATTTTTAGAAAATACTTGTTTTATACACATTCAGGAAATGAAACAAGATCTTATAAGTAAGGGATTTGAAGCATTATTTAGGACTTACGATTTTGAGTTTGTTATTGCAAATTCAGCTGAAAGTTATCCTTTAGCGTTTGAGTCTTCCAAATATAAAATACCTATTGTTTCTTTAGTTCATGAGTTTTCTGAGTATGCAAGACCGCGTGGACGTATAGCGTCTTTAGCTTGTATCTCTGATTTAGTTGTTGTCCCCGCTGAAATTATTAAAGAATCACTTTTTCAAGACATGAGGTACTTAGGTTTTACTCATGAAAAAATTAATATTCTTGTTCAGCACCAGGGCTGCGCCCTAAACGAAGACCTTCATACTAGACAGGATAAACTCACGCTAGAATACCTAAGAAAGAAAAAGGCAGAAATCGGTGCCAAAAAATTAATGTTAGGCTGTGGATGGGTTCAACCTCGAAAGGGTATTAACAAGTTTTTAGAAGTAGCGAAGAAAATATCACAAACGCGAGATGATGTTATCTTTGTATGGGTAGGCGCTAATTACTTACCAGAAACTGACATGAGTTATTCAGTTTATATCAATGATTTTGTAAATCGGGCCAATTTAGGAGGAAAAGTATTATTTATAAATCAGGTTGAAAATCTTAGTCCATTTTGGGCAGAGGCTGATTTATTTTTCATGAGCTCATTGCTAGACCCTTTTCCTAATGTTGCAATTGATGCAATTGTTCGAAACATTCCGACGATATGCTTCGATAAAACTACTGGTATAGCAGAATTAAAACCTAAGTTCCCTGAATCCATATACGTCGCTGATTATATGGATAGTGAATCAGCTGCAAAATTGAGTTTAGAGTTGCTCGAAAGCCCCAAACCTAACGTAGATAAGAGTGAATTGACAGATTATTTTTCATACGATTCCTATATTAAGGCTATTAACAAAGCTCTTCAAAATAGGAAGAGTTTGGTTTGTAACAGTAATGTACGCGACGTACCTAAATGGCTACTGAACAAAGCTAATATAAATTTCATATACGATGTTGATGAAAAGAAAGAGTTAGTGAGAAAGTTTTTATCCAGAATGCCGGGGGACGTCAAAATAACTGGTATAACTACAAGCGCAGATAGGCGAATGATAAATTACGCAGAAGAGGGCGAGTTTTTCGTTGTTATTGACCCCTATTTAAATGAAGAGTTTATGAGTAGATTATTAGCGTTCATACGTTGTGTACAGGAAAAACTAATAAATGTAAAAGTATTTGTCTTGAAAACTATATTAGATCGTTTATACCTTCAACTATTAGATAAAGAAAACTACGAGAAATTTGAATTGTTGAATTGCGAAACTTTTGAAGAGGCTGAGAAGGAAATTCTTCAGAGGTATAATAGGCGTAATATTAAATTATTTAATATTATTTATGACCAAGCATCACATGATAGTTTAATTCACGGTTTAGATTATCTTTATGCTACGCAAGATAAAGTTGTAGGAGAGGGGCGTAGCTTTTCTTTTGGTTTGGATGGCTTCATGTTTTGGGATGATATGCGTAATAAAAATTATTGTCCATCGGTAAAATATAAAGTTTTGGAATAAGGGAACTCATGATACTTATACTCGGTGTTAATGGGTTTTTAGGAAGACAAATTTCTAAACAGATGATTGATCATAATATTCAAGTTGTGGGACTCGGAACCCGAGAATTACCCGCTGTCTCTCGTTTGTTTGACTATATTCAAGCAGATATAAATGATGATTGTATACCTTCAATCTTAATGAATTATAAATTTGACACTATCATAGATTGCATTACTTACGTTGCTCCAAACCACGAGAGTAATTGTGAGAAACAAATAACAAAGAGTTTACTGAAATACCGATATTTGTTGAATGAATTTTATGTACATACTAAATATATTTTTATTTCATCAGGAGGGACTGTCTACGGTAATTCGAAAACGCAACTTACAGAGTGCTCTCCTACAAATCCAATTTCTGCTTACGGAAAACAGAAGCTTATTCAGGAAAATATGATTTTAGATAGCTGTAAAAAAGCTTACTACATATTAAGATTGGCTAATCCATTTGGAGGAGACCAGACCGTTGTAAATGGCGTAGGATTTGTGTCTAAAGTTATCGAGTGCGCCGAAAATGGTGAAATGTTAGATTTATATGTTCCCTCATCAACTATTCGAGATTACATTTTTATTGAAGATGTAACACAGTATATTTCAGATTTCTATTTTAATAATTATAAAAGCGGAATCTATAATCTTTCTACTGGTGTTGGTACTTCATTAGCTGATGTTATTAAAAAAGTTGAAAAAATCTGGGATCGTAGTATTAAACTGAATGAATTTCACACTGAACCTCAAGATTTTGTTTATGTGAACCTATTGGCAAATAGAAAGTTGAAATCCGAGACCAATAGAGAAATAAGATATTCGTTAGATGATGGTTTAAATTATATGTTTAACGCTCACAAGGGAATAAATTATGATTAAATTTTTGACGACTGCGACATCTGGTTCGCAATCCCTTTTACGAATATTGTCTGAATATTCTAAAGTAACTGGTATAGATCTCGAGCTATACAGAGGAGCTATGTTCAAATCATTTAAGGGAATCAATAATGTTGATAAGTTTGTAGTTAATGTTCGAGACCCTAGAGATGTATGGTGCAACCAATATTATTGGCTAATTCAGCATCCTGCGCCTAATGAAGAAGCAAAACTAGCTAGGCGTAGAAGATATGATAGAGGTATCGATGCGTCTGTATTAGCTTCTGCAAAAGGTTTTTCTAGTGATATGGCCGCAAAAAGTATTAGTAAAATAATCGAAGATAATAGAGATAATGAAAATATAATTTTTGTAAGTTATGCTCAATTATGTGTCGAATTTGATCTACTAGTTCAGCGTCTTAATAATTTTTTTGGTGTTGAACCTACCAAAACACATATTGACACCATTTATAAAGAGAGTCCTAAAAGCTTAAATGATAACAAGGATTGGATAGGTAACCAATGGCAGGGTTGTGACATTATGCCTGGGCGCTATAAAAGCGAATTAAAATTGGAAACTATAGATGTGCTAAATTCAAAAATTGATGTTTATCTTGATCTAATAAAACAAATCGAAGTCCCTAAATTGAAGTATTTATATGAATAATATTAATAACAATAAACCTATAGTTTTCTTAACAACGCCTACAAGCGCCACAGCTTCGATGTGGAGAATAATAAGCCTTATAAATAGAAATCTATATAAGATGGTTAGATATACCGACGAATTTTATCACAACGGTGAACTCGAAAAAATTAAAACATCCCTGCTACCTAGTGAATGTGGAAATATTATATTATTTAATACACCAATGTTTTTTAATTTTGAACAAGATCTGACCTCTTTTCGATATATGGTAAATGTAAGAGACCCTCGAGATTTACTTTGTAATATGTATCATTGGGCTTTGGTGCATCCGGATCCTTCAGAAAATGATAAATCATTTAGAGAGAGGATTGATTTAGTTAGAAAAACGGGTATAGACCAATTTGTTATGGACAAAGACATCAAGGTGTTTTATTCAAATATCATCAAACTTTGGGAAATGAAGAAAGTCGTTGGCTTTAATGGTACATCTATAACATATTCAAAGCTCTGTACTGATTTTGATAGCTTTATTGATCGCATATCTAACTTTATTAACTCTCCAATTACGTCCAAAGAACTAAAAAAATTAGAGACCGAAAGAATAGAAAAACTATCTACCAATAAAGATTGGATAGGTAATCACTGGAATGGAAGTGATGTGTTGCCTGGACGTTATAAAAATGAATTACAGTCAAGTACCATAACTTGGTTAAATAATAAATATAGAAATGAAATTGATTTTTGTAATATGTTGGACAAGGAATAGTGATAATGAAAATTTTGGATTGTACTCTTCGAGACGGCGGGTATTATAATAATTGGGATTTTGATTCTAACTTAGTTGAATCTTATCTTAATTCAATGGCTAAAGCTGGAATCGATTTTGTTGAGTTAGGATTAAGAAATTTTGCTAAAGATCAGTTTGCTGGTGCATTTGCATATACCACGGAAGATTTCCTTAATAGTATAGTTTTGCCAGATGGCCCGATGTATGGTGTTATGGTTGATGCTAAAACTATTATACAGTCTTCTTATAGTTGCATTAAGGCTGTTGACGAACTTTTTACCCCAAGCAAAGATAGTAAGATAGGTTTAGTTCGTGTTGCTGCACATTTTCATGAGATCGAGCAATGCGGTGACTTTATCCAACATTTGAAACATCTAGGATATTTGGTCGGATTTAATTTGATGCAGTCTGGTGGTAAAAGTGATGAGCTTTTAAAGAATGCAGCAAACACTATTAGTACTTGGAATGCGGTAGATTGTCTGTATTTTGCTGATTCTTTAGGTAATATGGATGTAATCGAAGTTGAACGTATTACGCGAGCTCTACAATCTAATTGGTTTGGAGAGCTTGGAATACATACTCATAATAATATGGGAAAGGCACTAGATAACACCATGGCGGCAAACAAAATTGGCGTTAATTGGTTAGATGTAACGGTTACTGGGATGGGGCGTGGAGCTGGTAATGCTCAAACTGAGAACCTACTTGCAATATTAAATTCTTCTAATGAAATGTACCAAGCCGAACCTGTTTATGAACTTGTTATTAAATATTTTTCTGCTTTACAAAAAGTATGCGGTTGGGGTTCTAGCATGCTCTATTTCATCGGAGCAAAGAACAACGTTCATCCAACATACATCCAGACCCTTTTATCTGATGTGCGAATCGATTCTGAACAAATTGTAGGTGCTATTAATTATTTGGCAAAGAACGAATGCAGTTCCTTCAATGGAGATATTCTTGAAAAAGCTTTGATTTTCGATACTAACTCTGAAGTAGTTGTATCTGGTTCTGAATACTTGAAGGATAGGTATAAGGGAAAGCCGATATTGATTGTAGGTAATGGCGATTCTACTATTAAGCATAGTAAAGCTATCTCTTTATTTATTGAGAAAGTTCAACCAATTGTACTTGCTGTGAATATCTCTAAAAGTCTACCAGCTTCATTAATAAACTATTACGTGGTTTCCCACAATTCTAAATATCTTGTCGATAAAGACAAATATGGGGCAATTAAAAATCCAATAATACTTCCGTTTCACAGGTTTAGTAAGCAGGAACTTGAAAAGTTCTATAATCCTATAGATTACGGCATAACTGTAAAATCGGATACGTTTATCGAATATGATGCTCATTGTGTTATTCCTGCAGAGAATACTGCTGCTTATGCTCTCGCAATAGCCGCTACAGCAAGCTGTAGCAAAGTTTTCGTCGTCGGCTTCGACGGATACGAAAGAGGGGATGAGCGCCAGATGGAGATGACGAATGTTCTTGTGAATTTCCGGCAAACACACCCGAATATTGATGTGATATCTTTAACTCCTAGTACATATCCTATAAAAGGGGGATCTGTTTATGCCCCTATTAAATAGCTATGACGTAGTGATTTTCGATTGTGATGGGGTCATTCTCGACTCAAACGATTTTAAGTTATCAGCTATGAAAAATGCATTAGAAGATTGTTTAGTCGATAATGTAAGTGTAGAAAGATGCGTAGATTATTTTAGGGAAAATTTTGGACTTTCACGTTTTCATCATATTGACAAATTTGTGTGTGATCTAATTGAAAATACAGATTCAAGCACACTAAAAACGAATATTCTTGAAAATTACTCTAATTATTGTAAAAAATCATATTCAAAATGCGATGAAACTCCGAGTATAAGAAAATTATTAAATTCGGTAAGTGCTAAAAAATTCGTTGCAAGCGGTTCAGCGGAAGATGAATTACGAAATGTGCTAGATTATAAAGAACTCAGTAGTTATTTTGTCGCTATCTATGGCTCCCCGAAAAGTAAAACGGATATTATTGATAACATTTTAAAAAGTGTCGCACCTGAATCCAAGGTATTAATGATTGGTGATTCAGAGTCTGACTTTGTGGCAAGTAAAAACAATAACATAGATTTTATTTTCTACTCTCCATTTAGTAATGTTAAAAACATAATGTTTGATTTGAGTGTTACGGAAGACTTCCTTACACTTTCGTCTTGGGAGCAAGCTTTGTTATGAATGTATTTTTGCCATGTAGGTTGGGTAGTGAAAGAATTCCAAATAAAAATGTAAAAAAGTTTGCCGATGTAAAAGATGGACTTTTATCAATCAAAATGAATCAATTATTATCGTGCCCAGAAATTAACAATATTTTTTTATCCTCTAATGATAATAGAGTTTTAGAATATGCGAGTTCTTTAAAAAACGAGAAAATAATTTTGGATGTCAGACCGGATTACTTAGGTCGATCCGCTACGTCGACGGACGAACTTATAGAATATGTAGCTGATAAAATGCCCGAAGGAGATATACTCTGGACACACGTAACATCTCCATTTATAGATGGTAATGATTATTCAAATGTAATAAAAGAGTATTATCTTAAACTAGAAGTTGGTTTTGATTCTTTAATGACAGCAAAAGAAATTCGCGGATTTGTTTGGTCAGATAATAAACCTATTTCCTATAGTCGTGATATTGAAAAATGGCCGAGAACTCAAACTATAACTCCAATGTATGAAATTGATAGTGGAATATTTATAAATTCAAAGAGTAATTATAATAAATATAATGATCGAATAGGTAATAACCCGTATATCCTTCCGAATCATCCGCTTAAAAGTCTTGATATTGATTGGCCCGATGACTTTGACTTAGCGGAAAGTATTTGGGAATCTAGAAAAACATCTAAAGTTTAATGTCTCTAACATATTAAAGCCAATATTATCGCTGTCATACGTTTTCTAAGTCATGAAGTTTTGTATTTTTCTTTATCGACTTCAAGGGTTAGAAAAAGGTAGAATTACCTTTTTCTATGGGATCATTTGACTATGAGTATCGAAGTCGCTGTTGTTGCTATTGCAAAAGATGAAGGGGCATACATTCATGAGTGGATCCATCATTACCTGTATTTCGGCTTTACACGTATTATTATCGGGGTTAATCGCACCACAGATCTAACACCGAAAATAATCGAAAAAATTTCCTCGCAATATCCTCAGGTAACATTTATCGAAGTCGATTGGATAGATCAAGGCAGTCCAGCTCAGAAAAATCCTCAATTTCAAGCACTTTCTTATGCCTATTTGTCAAACTTAATAAAACAGCGATATATCGATATAACACACATTTTATATGCAGATGTAGATGAATTTTGGTTCTCTCATGATTTTAATCTAGATGTAAGAACATTTCTGAATTCGTTGCCTACATTTGACATGCTGTCATTTAGCTGGTTATGGCAAAACGGAGATAGTCAGATCTTTGAGAAACCATTCAAAAATCTTAAGGTTAGGCCAGATATCCGTATGAAGTCTTTGATCCCAATCAGTACATTAGGACATATTGTGGAGTTTAGGTGCCATGCATCAAAAATGGATAAGGCGTTAGAAAGCTTTAAGCATTTAGATGCGAATGGTATTTTAATAGAGTACGGAGAACACGACCAGTTATTCTCTAGAGCGCCAACTCTAGCAACAAACGCGTTTATGTTGCACCGTGTTTGCCGCTCAGAAGTAGAATACGTCGCGATGTTAGCGAGAGAGCGTCCAGGTGTTGCATTGCCGTTCAAGAATAACCGTTTCGGATTCTCAGAAGACTTCAGCGTCGCGTTAAAGCTTGAAAATAGTTATCTTGAGAAGTATTGGAGTTCGTTGTCAGAATTTATTGTTAAATGTGCTATTTCTCCGTTTATTGCAACGAGTAAAGAATCGGTTATAAAAAAAGCTGAACGGTTACTTGAAAAACCTGGCTATATATTAGCAGGAAATGTTGTGACTCTTTTACAATTATTAAAAGGAACATCATTTCAAAGCAAAGTACTGACCAAATTAGAATCGTTTGGTTCTGATATCTTGAAAGATGAATTTGCTAGAGGTTATTTTGATGCAGGGCTGATGTTAGAAAAAAATAAAAATTTAGATCAATCAGTTAGATATCTACGGCTTGCTAACGCTTCTAGACCTAACGGCCCAGTAATTAAACAAAATTTAGAAAGATTGGAATCGCTACTAGCTAGACTAGTATAAATTCATTGTGCATGTCAGAAATAAAGCCCTTGAGGTTTATAAGGATTGAGTATTTTATTACACCGGATAAAAAAAGCAATTGTTTCTTTTCAGAAAAAAAATAGAACTATTGAAAAGTTTCTATTCAAGTTAGGAAAAAATGATTCCGATTTTTTAAGTCTATTTCAGCATTACTTGAATTTTAAAAATAGTAAAATATCACTAAGTGAAATAGATTTTTCTTCTGACGAAAAAGTTTGGGGTATATTGGGTAGTTATCTACAAGAAATCTTCCCGGGATTAGAAAAGTTTGAGGCGAACGAGTACCTTTTATTTAATCAAGACGTGCAGAGTGCTATAAATAAAAATCTCTTACAGTCTGCGATAGAGCATTATTTGAAATCAGGTTTGCGGGAGGTTTATTTAGGGCAAAGAGCTTTAAATGGTTCGTTTGATAAAGAATCATCCTTTGATTCTTTATCTTTAAATAAGGCTGATTTTATTGCAAGTGATTATATAATTACCGTAAAAAACACGCTTGATGAGAATATAGATAAACACGATGCTTGGGATCATTTTATCAAAAAAGGTTTCTCCCTTGTAAAGAATGGAAGATTGGAGTTGTATCCCGGTGTAGGTTTATATAGCCAGAAAAATTATTTACAAAATTTCAAAGACGTTGCTCCTCAGCTTTTACTTGGTCGAGTCACCTCACCTCTTGAACATTTTTTTAATCATGGAGCAAGAGAGATTAAGGAAGGAAGAAGAAAATATAACTTAACTGAAAATAGATATTTGTATGTTCCACCAATTAAATGTAAAGAAGTAGAAAGTCTACTCAGAACTTTTGATTATAATCCTCTAATATCTATTGTTATGCCAGTTTATAATGTCTCACCAATATGGCTCGAAAAAGCGTATAATTCTTTAGTTTTACAGTGGTATACCAATTGGGAACTATGTATTTGTGATGATGGTAGCACTTCGGTCGATACTTTGAATTATTTAAAACAACTGCAGAAAAAAAGTAATGTTAAAGTTCACTTTAGTGGACTTAACCAAAATATCTCTTTAGCTTCTAATATAGCTTTTAAAGAGTCTTCAGGAGAATATATTGCGTTAATGGATAATGATGACGAATTGACGATAGACGCATTATTCGAAGTTGTTAAAGTATTACAAGATGTCAATATAGATTTTATCTATTCTGACGAGGACAAATTAGAGTTAACCGGAGAGCACTCTGATGTGCACTTCAAGCCAGATTTTTCACCCGATATGTTTTTAGCGCATAATTACATGAGTCACTTGGGGGTTATTCGAAGAACTCTAATTGAGGAGGTTAATGGGTGGCGAACCGGTTATGAAGGTGCACAAGATTATGACCTTTATCTACGAGTTCTAGATAAAGAACCAACGATAGCTCATATTCCTAAAGTTTTATATCATTGGCGTAAAATTCCTGGTTCAACAGCGGCTGTATTTTCTGATAAAAATTATGCTCAAGAAGCAGGTCGCCTAGCTTTGTGTGACACACTCGAGCGAAGGGATATAGACGGTGATGTAGTTAATGGTTTAACCCCGGGTACATACAGAATAAAATATTCCATTGTTAATCAACCACTCGTTAGCGTCATTGTTCCGTTCAAAGACAAGCCGGAATTATTGATACAGTGTTTAACATCCATTTTAAAGTATTCATATGCATACGATAATTTTGAAGTTATATGTATTGATAATGGAAGTACAGATAAAGAAATAAAAGAGATAAGACAACTTTATCAAAGCAAATACAAGCGTATCAAATTTTATGACTTTAAAGGACCTTTCAATTACTCTCGTATAAACAATGAAGCCGTACGGCTGTATGCAAAAGGCGATTTTATATTGTTTATGAATAATGATATCGAAGTAATTAATGAAGAATGGATAACAGGACTACTCGAGCATTGTCAACGAAAGGAAGTTGGTGCTGTTGGTGCGAAATTATTATATTCAAATAATAAAGTACAGCACGCCGGTTTAATCTTAGCTCCTGATACAGGGCATGCAATTATAAATGCATTTAAAAATCAAAATAGCGATTACCCAAGTTATTTTTCGCGTTTACATTGCATAAGCAACTTTTCTGCAGTCACCGCTGCTCTCATGATGGTTAGTCGCAATGACTTTGACGATGTGGGCGGGTTTGATGAAGTAAACTTGGCTGTTGCATATAATGACGTCGATTTATGTCTAAGATTGTTAGAAAAGGGGAAATTTAATATATTTACTCCTTATGTTGTAGCATACCACTATGAGTCGGCCTCACGTGGCCTTGACGATAACTTTACAAAATTAAATCAACAGCGAAAAGAATTATTTTTCCTTAAGAGCTTGAGGAAGGAGCATTTTACTCAGCCAGATAAATTTTATAGTCCAAATTTGACTCAGTTTTCTGAGGATTTTATGGTAAATAAGGCAAACTCACACGAGTATTTGAGTGTCAGAGCAAAAGGATTTTATGAAAATATTTTATATGATAAAAAGTTAAAAGATTTTTCAAAAAAAACACTTACGTTTTTTTCTCACTATGATCGAGATGGTCTCATCGACGATTATGTTGTTGAATATTTAAAACGCCTTTCAGATGTAAGCGATATTATATTTATATCTACTTCTTGCTCTGTTACTAGTCATAATCTCGAAAGAATAGAGGGTTATGTATGTCATCTCATCTTTAAAGAAAATATCGGATATGATTTTGGTGCCTGGAGAACAGGCATAACTAAGTTTTATGATCAATTGGATACATTTGAAACAATTATTATTTGTAATGATAGTGTCTATGGTCCTATGAGCAGCGATTTTAATCCAGAATTGGAACTTAACAGTAGAGAACTGGATGCTTTAGCCATAACTGATAGTTTCGAAATTAAATACCATCTGCAAAGTTATTTTATAGCCATGAATAAAAATGTCTTTTTAAGTATGGGATTCAAAGATTTTTGGTTTAAAATGAAAATATACGAAGACAAAACTACTTTAATTCTTAAGCATGAATTGGGTTTTAGTCAAATGTTAACTGATTCCAATTTTAATATTGGGGCTATAGCTATGGCTGAGGATATTGGGTACGTTAATAATACTCATATCCAATGGGAAAGATGTTTATTAGAATTCGGTTCAAATTTTATAAAAGTCGAGCTCCTCAGAGACAACCCATGCGAAGTTGATATAAATAACTATAAAAAAGTATTAGAAGGTGAATTTTCCTATCCTGTGAGCCTAATTGAGAATCACTTGAATCGTTTTGTTTAAAATAGCCACTCAGTAAATAAGTTTAATTAATAACGTTTCAAGGTTTATTGTTATGGAAAAGAAAATTTTTATTCATGTTGGTCCTCCGAAAACCGGAACTTCTGCAATTCAAAGCTGGTTTTCAAAAAATACATCTCAACTTAGGAGTAATGGAGTTTACTATCCAGCACACGCTCTGGATTCAAACGGAGTTAGCTCCGGTAATTTAAACACCGTATGCGATATTTTAACTCCGAATGATGGCAGCAAAGTAACTCGTATTATTGTGTCAGAGAAAAAGGTAGCCTTACTTTTAAATGATTTCTATAAATCTGACTTCACTACTCTATTTTTGTCTTCTGAATTTTTCATCCAGCATATGGTATTGCTAAAAAAACTAATTCCTGAAGCTAACTTCATTGCTTATTTGCGTAATCCTATAGAAATATTAGAATCTAATTATAATCAAGGTGTTAAACGAGCAAATTTCAAACATAAAATCAACCTCTCGGTTTTTAGTTCAATCCCGCACGTAAATTACCTTTTAGAATATGGTAAGAAAATTGATGATGAATCGCTTCATATTCGTTTTTACGACGCAACTTTATTGTTAAATGGGAGTTTATTGCACGATATTTTGAGCGTGTTAGAGGTCAAGATCGACGAAGTAGATAATAAGAATGTTAACAACTCTTACCATTTTGAAGCATTAGAACTTAAGCGTTGGCTAAATAATTTTGAATTGGGTAGTTTGGAGAATAAAATTGACCAGATTCTACAATCATTCGATGGTGGTCAGGCAAGATTCTCTCTTATTCCCCCTGCCAACTATGAAAATATTAGGAGTAACTATGTTAGCTTAATCACTAACGTCTGTAATGAACTCCATGTAGATAGCCGTGTCGATGGATTTATAAATAGTTTATCTAGTCAGAATCAAGCGCCATTTCGTGAGCAGAAACTATCGAAAAATCAATTTCTTCCTGTCTTAAGATATTTAAAATCCTCCTTAGGGGCCGATTATCAGACACTTTATGATTTAATATCTCAAAACAATAACAGGTCGGATTATGATAACTGGTTTTTTAGTATAAGTATTTCTAGGTTCTTTATTTTAAATCAATTTAAGAGGTACTGCTCAGCATTTATAAATAAACGTCAATTGAATAAACGCCTTATTAATACCGCTATTAATAATAATGCGCTTAACAAGTTCAGATTAATCACTGAAGTGCCAAATAATGTCAAAGATGCAGACCTACTTAGAGAATTAGCTTATTTTGCTGAAATACATGGGCAGCTTGACTTCGCTATATCGTTGTTAGAACGCGCTGCAGAATTGAGACCTGGTGGCAAGTATATCTTGGACGCTTTGAAGTCGTTCAAGATAAAGCGTTTAAAGTGATAATTCTAGTTTAAACTTAATATATAGGTTGCTTATTTGAATAAAAGTATATTCGTTCACGTTGGCCCCCCTAAGACGGGTACGTCAGCAGTACAGAAATGGTTAAGTGACAATCAGTCCTTTTTAGAGCACAACGGAGTATTTTATCCGCCACACAGTGTAGACGTAAATGGTGTAAGTTCAGGTAACGTCAGAAACCTATATGACGTCAACGATGAAAAGCAATTAGATTTAAACATTAAGCGCCTTGATAATCTATTAATGGACTTTGAAGCTAGTGATTGCTCCGTAATGTTACTTTCGTCTGAGTTCTTTTTTAGGCGCATGGACGAGCTTAAAGCACACTTTCCTAGTGCTAAGTTTATTGCTTATGTTCGTAATCCAATGGAGATAAAAGAATCTAGTTATAATCAATCAGTAAAACGACATTTTCAATTAGCCAAAATCAACTCAGGCCGAAGTAAACGTTTACCTTATATGGCTAGGTTGGTGGAGTTTACGCAAAAAAACGGTGTTAAAGATTTATGCCTTAGATTGTACGGCAAAGAATATTTTAAAAATTGTAATATTGTTTCCGATCTTTTGTCGGTCATAGGAATCGAGCACGAGGTTACTTTACCGTTAGTTAACAGCTCATATCAGTTTGAAGCGCTAGAATTCAAAAGATGGTTCAATCAGTTCGAGTTGGAGCAGTATCAGGTTATGGTGGATAGGGCCTTGCAAGGCTACAATGAAGGGATTAGTGATTATTCTCTTATAGCGCCATCTGATTATTTGGATGACAGTATTTACTACTCTACGATTATCGAAAATTATGGCAAAGACCTTGCCACTGATATTTTGGCGCCTTTGGTCAGCGATATGAAAAGCACATCAGTTAAACCCTATTACAGCCAAGAATTAACAGAATTTGGTTTTCTATCTGTGTGCGGTTATTTGCAAAAGGAGTTAAAAACAGATTATTACTTGTTGACTAAAGAAGTAGGGCGTCTTACACCTATCGAAAATTTACGTTTTCATGAGCTATTTTCTCGTTCTTGCGATAAACGGTATGAGTACTTATATTCGCTGCTCACATTGCGCAGCCACTTCAAAAAATATGTTGTTTCTTTGAAGAATGCACTGCGTCGTTAGGTGCTATTTCCGCATTTATGCGCTTAATTTACCCATAGAGTTACTTTGTGATTAAAGCATCAAAAAAATATTTAATGCGCGTCGTTAAGTCTGGCGTGGGATTATTTCCAGCAGAA
>TARA_R110001592_G_scaffold5912_1_pt1 | contig 18364 bp, 21 predicted proteins | sample TARA_R110001592 | Tara Oceans TARA_R110001592 (sample SAMEA4398387) | marine metagenome | biome: Polar Biome; feature: [SRF] surface water layer (ENVO:00010504); material: water (ENVO:00002006), including particulate matter (ENVO:01000060) such as... | depth 5 m | reverse complement strand
TGCAACACTTGCTGCAACAGATAGTCCTTGTCCTATCGACCCTGAAATAGAGTATGCATTATATCCAAGTAAATTTGACCCAAGAGGGACCGGGCCAACAGCCCAAGCAGGCTGAAAAGGTGCGGCAGAATTTTCAGCACCTTTTACATTAGATTCTTGTGTTCCTTGCAGTTGATTAATAGCATATCCTGTTCCAAGAATACCAGCTATAAGAGCACCTGCATTTCTAAGTAGCTTGTTCTGAGGATGTTTTTCTGATACTATGAAATGTCCTTCACTAACTCCAGAATAAGCTCCATATATTCTAATTTCATATGGATTTAAAAATGGTTTTCTAAACATTAACTCTGGAGAGTGAAATGTAAATATATCTTTTTTATATCCTTTTAAAGCTGGAAATCTATTTAAAGAACTATCTGAAGTTGTCTCTGGACCAAGACCCCCATCATCACATCCATCTGTTCTAGGTAAAGGATCTGTAGCAAAAAGATTTGCCATTGTTCCAGTAGCTAATCCTCCAAAATTTATATTATTATTAATAGTACTTCCATCATAATGGTAAACATCATCTCTTAAATCATTGTATGGAAAGTTAGGATATAATCCATTTTTAGGTCCAATATTTCCATCACTATCGGGAATATTATATTTACGCATATTTCTGAATATACCCTTTGCTAAAATAGATTTAGCACCTTCTCTAGATCCTCTTAAAATTTCATATCCTACTATGTTCTCAATGTAAGTTCCATCGTTGTACTTAGGTCTTTCTATGTCTCCAAATTCAACACCTAATATTCTTATTGTACTTCCACTTCCAGAAGATAACGCTAAAGAAGGATGTGTTTCTTCTGTAGGCATTTTATGATGTCTTATTTTTTTACCACAAAGATCAAAATTAGGATTAGTAGTACCTCCAATATTTACGCCAGTTACAGGATCAACGTATGTTGAGTTCCATATTTCTGGATTAATAGATGAATATTCTTCTGTTGATTGCCAATAAGCCATCTTACCTCTTTGAATAATTGTTCCTCCATTACCTGTTGGAGTAAAAGGTCCACCAAAAGGTGCTGAAGCTTGCGCTGTGTTAAAAATTTGAAAATTATATTCACTACCACTTAAACTTATTCCAGGTCCAGTTCCTAAGTCTCCTGAAATTGAACCTAAGTTACCCGGCATTGGCTGCTGAAATTGATTTTGTGATGATGCAGAAGGCGGCCTACCAGGAATATGATATGATGATGACGTTTCTCCAGTATTATATATCCATCGGATAAAGAATGAATACACTTCATCTCTCATGAATTGAGTTTCATTTCCTCCTTTAAAATAATAATTTGCATCATATTCTGCAACAACCCAGCTAGATTTAATTTTATTAGCTAAAGGTTGGTAATTAAAGTCAAACTGTTCAGTTGGACCTTGCCTTATTAAGTAATCATTGACAACATACATTGACTCTGACTTCTCATATGCGGGAGTTCTTAAAAATAAAAACTCTACACCTATTGCTGTTAATGCAGGATCTATAAAATCAATTGTTATGCTTGATTGCTCTGTACTATAGAGTCCTATACTTCGCGCATCTTTTTGACCTTGATTATCTGAAAGAATAACTAGTTCATAATAATCAAACTTTTTATCTAAATTGGTTACTTTAATATCTAAAGATCCGCCATTATTATCATGTGCAAATAAAGCTTGTATATTAGATACACCTATATAATCTGTTACTGTTTGCTCATTTAGTGTATACGCAATATATGCTCTGTAAGATCCATTTCTTAATTGACCTCCATCTACAGACTTTGTAAGCTTTACACAAGGTATTTCTACTAAAGGTGCTATTCTTATTTTTTCACAGTCTAACACAGTTGTATCTTCATATAAAACGCAGTCCGCTCCTGGTGTAGAAACCACTACTTGTATATAGGGTACATTATCAATGTTTAAACTTCTGGATGGATTATTGCCGTCATCCCAATATGTTTGCCAGGTGCAATCATAGTTTTCTTTAGCAGCTCCTGTAATTAAATATTTTCTATTAAAGTTTAAGCAGGGATCATTGACAAGAGTTTTATATTCACACTTGCTGTCATCAAATAAACCTATTTCAGAACTAACATCATCTGTTGAAAATATAACCCATTGATCTCCATATCTATGTATAGCGCCTATAGCAGTATATGGAATTTCAGCACATTCTAAATTAGCAGGTTCATTTCCTATTATACCTATGTCCCCATCTACAGAGTTATTTGCAGCATTCCTGGCATGTCCCCACTGTTCTTTTGGAACAAGACCTGCATACATGTCTTTCTGCATTCCTTTAGAAAAAGTGTTTGTTTCAATTTGAGAACCAGCACTTGATGGTGTATTTTGTTTTTTTGCCATTTTTAAGAAAGATTATAACTACGGTTTCCAGCTGGTGGTTCACTCAAAAACATATTATAATAATTATGATGTTGAGCTCTTCTATTCATTGTCCATAATTTACGCATCTCTGCAAAATCTGGCGTATTTACAAATCCTAATGCATTATTTCTAGCAGCTCTTAATTTTTGTGTAATAAGACCTAATTGTTGAGAAACATTTTCTCCAGCAAAAAGCATATTTTCAAGCAATCTTTCTTTTAAAGCATATTCATAATATTCATTGCAATAAGGATGATCTAATACTAAAAGGTTTCCATTATGATCTTCCATTGCTCCTTGATAACTAAGATATACTTTACCTGTAGTAAAAGTTGTAAGTATAAATCCATCTTTTATTTCAGCAATATCAGAAGCTTGCAACCCAACTTCTACACAAGTATCACATACTTTATTATTAACGTTTTGAATTCTTAAAGGTGCAAATGCTGTAAATGTTCTCCATCTAGCTGGTGCTATTCTTTGAACTATTTGATGTTCACTTTTACCATCACAAGTTTTAATTACACATACATCTCTACAAGTAGGATCATTACATGGTCCAGCTTCACCTGGAGCTGGAACATATGGTACATCATTAAATGTTTCTACATGTGTTCCTGATGGAGGTCTATCTGCAATAGTATATTCACCACACCTAAATGCATAATTTAAAAAATTAAAATCTTGAGGTAATCTTGCTTTACCATGTTCTATATCTATAACAACTTCGTGTGTTCTATGAATCCTTAATCCAAGATCATAATTAACCCTAGTTGCAACTTTAATTAAAGGCGCAGGATCAATCATATTTTCAAGAGCATAATTTGCAAAGTCAACACTTACATCTTCATATAGTGAGTCAAAGGTTCTGTATTTATGTGATAAACTCATTTTTTTCTTTTTTTAGCAATTGCTTTAAATGTTTTGGCTAAAGTTTTTGCTTTGCCCGTACAACCTGGTTTAGTAATTGGTGTGCATTTACCTTTAGTACCTCTTTTTTTAATAGAGGCACTAACTTTTTGCATCCACTTTTTATCTTTTTTTTTAGTTGCCATTATTAATTATTTAACAATTCCACTTTCTTAAAGCCAAAGCTTTTCTAGTAGGTTTGCCATTAGGTTTTTTCATTGGTCCTTTTACTCCACTCATTCTTGCACAAAATGATTTCCGTCTTTTAGCGGATTTACTACCAGGTTTTAATTTAGAAGGTTTTGTTGTTACTGCTGTTTGTAATTTAGATCCCGGATTTTCTTTTCTGTATGATGCAACACCTTTTGCATTTAATCCTCCTTTAGGATCTTTTCCTTCTTTTCTAGTCCATGCAGCTGTTGAACCACCTTTTTTATACATGCCTGGAACCTTAACACCTCTTGAATTATATATTGCGTTCATATCATTTCTTTTTTTTAGGTTTAGTATGTCCATATCCTAATTTTTTCATACGTAAATGATCGGCCATTTTATTAGCCATGCTACCTTTCCCAGTTTTAGGATTATACATCATGTGTGCTTTAAACTTTTTAGTTGCGGCCATGTTATTATTTTTTAATTGAACTAGTACGGTTACCCATACCAACTTTTTTCTTTTCAGCTACAGCCTTTTTCTTTTGAGCAGGAGATAGAGAACCCCAAGTTCTAGGTGTTTTGCTAGTTATTTTTTTACTAGGTCTGCACTTCTTAGTTTTTTTATTCTTAGAAGATCCACATACATTACCTTTTTCATCAGTCCATTTTTCTTTAAACCAACGTTTAAGATCTGCGCCTTTAGCTGTTTTTTTTACTGCCATTATTTTTTTTTCTTTGGCATTGCTTTTATTAACTTGTCAATTTTAAGTGCTTGTGCTTTATGCATAGCAGATGCTTTTTTTAATTGACTTGATATTTTTTTTAATTTCTTTGCGTCCATTATTTTTTATTTTTTTCTACACTTAGCAATCATACCACTAGCATAAGCAGAAGGAAAAACCTTGTGTGCAGCCTTTGCTTTATAATAACAAGAATCTTTTTTAGTTTCTGTTGCACCGCCTTTCTCATACATACCAGGTACTTTAACTCCTGCATTATTATATACAGCTTTCATATTTTATCTATTTATATCTACTTTATTATCTCCGTCTACAACAGGAATTTGAACTGTCATCATCATTGCTTGAACTACTTGAGTTTCAATTTCAGCAAATAATGATTCCGGAATATTCATATCTTGTTCATATCTAGGAACGCACTGTTCAGCTTTATCACAAAGCCACTCTCCTATATCATCATCAAAAACACCTTCAAGCCTAACTGCATCCCAATCAACATTTGGTAAATAAATGTATCCATTTAAAAACCAAAAATATTTTGTGTTATTATATCTAAATGAAGTTGTTTTAGTTATTGAAGTAAATGTACCTGGTTGAGTTGCTTGAGCTTCAATAGAGCTATCAATAGAACTTACAGTTCTAATTAAAGGTCCCCAATAACCTTCTATCATTTCAGGAATTTTTGCTTTACTTCTTTTAATAGTACAGTGGCTCTGCACTCCAGAACAATGAGCTTCTACTTTGTCTACATCAATTAATTCTATATAAGGGAGGCTTTTCCAAACAGGATTAAACTTCATGAGTTTATTTGCAAAATCTTGCCTACGCATTAAAACTTGAGCATACTTTACTATTAAACTATATAAGTATCTATCTGTAACAAAAGCATCTTGGACTTCAGCTTTTACTTGACCTCTTACCCTTGATATGGATTCATTTATTTTTGTTGCCATCGTTCTTTATTTTTCAAATTCATCATACGCATTTAATAAAGATTTATCTGTAGTGTCTTTATATAAATGAGCAATCTTATATTTGTTTTGTATTACCATATACTTAGTGTAATCTTTGGGGTATTCTTTAGCTACCGTTCTTTTAAATTCTCTAGTAGCTTGGAATTTCCATAATTCTCTATTTTTAAATTTATATTTTGCGGAAACATTTGTATAAAATATTTTACCTAAATTTCCATCTGTTTCCCAATTGTCATTCTGAAGTACCTTACCATGTTTTGTTGAGTCAGCATAGTTAATGTTTTGTTTTTTGTATTTAGCTGGAGAACATGTACCTATAAATAGATAGCCCAATGAATTGGGCAACTGAACACCATCTCTAAAATCAATTACACCTTCCCATAGTTTTTTATTATATATTTTAATTATCTCCTTTAGCTTATCATTATCTATCTCTTCATATAAAGGGTATTTGGTCTTAAATTCCTTTATTGTTTTTTTATTTAACAATCCTAATTTTTTCTCTCTAAATCTAGGAGCATTAAGATTGGGTTTTTTAAAAGTATTATTCATGGTACTCATCTATAATTTACAAAAAAAACAGCACTTAAAAAAGTTAAACTTAGATATTAATCTGCCGTATAAGTTAGTTCATCTATAATTCCTTTACTTGGAGACTGTAATTCTAATTTAGCAGACCTTCTATTTCCAACAAATTTATTGCTATAATGGTAATAATCTGTTTTTCCAAGACTTGGCAATGTTTTTTCAATAAATCCTGCCGTTTCATTAGATGTCATATATTCAACTTTTCTATCAGTATGCACATGACCTTTAAATAAAGTTCTATAAATAGTATTACCCCATTGTACTGGATATTCAGAAGCATAAATTAATGGATTATTTTTACTTCGTTTATCTCCATGCTCAAATGCATTAAAGTTATTATACCATACATGAACTTTTCTTTCTTCATATTTAATATCCCAAGTTATTTTATCAGAATCTATAGCTTTAGACAAAGCATGCACTAAATGAAATGATGAAAGTCTATCATGATTTCCGGGTACATAAACTACAGTTAAATGCTCTACATAAGATAACATAAATGTAATAGCCCAAATCATTGCATCAAATGCTTCTATATAAGCGTCTGTAGCATTCATACAGTTCTCTACTATTGTTCCACTTGTAGTTGTGCCATGAAACGTATCCATATTGATTAAATCACCTCCTACAACAAAAAATAGTTCTTCAATATTATTAGATGCTGTACCTCTTTTTATAAGGTCTGTAACTCCATCTTCAAAATCTTTGTCTACAGTTTCATTTCCTTCTTTGCCAAAATGTATATCTTGAAGAGACATTATTCCACAAACTTGATTTCTATCGGGAGATATGGAATATCTTTTTGGTTTAGATAAGTCAGGTATATTATATTTTTTTGGTTTCCACGCTTTTAAAAGCTCTTTTAAATGATCAGCTTCAGTTTCTTTAATTTGTGTAACTAAAGCAGATATACGCCAATGATCAGACATTTGTTTATTCCAATACTGAGAAAGCTTCCATTTTTTAGTATCAATTTTTAATAACTTAATTATTTCCTCTGCATTTTTAGGTTCATTTTTAGATACCCCTGTAATTTTTGCTTCACCACTTTCTATGTTATAGTGCGTATTATTTTCCGCAATAAGTGATTTTTTATTTTTTATTTCTTTTCTTATTTTAATATAAGTATCTAAAGATATATTCAATCTTTTAGCACAATATTTAGCACCTTTTTTCCATCTAAAAGATTCTTTTACTTTTTTATGTAAGTCCATTTTTTTTATTTTAATGTACTAAATTTACTAAATTAAATTTAAAAAAGAAGCCTAGTTAAACTAGGCTCCCAAACTTTAGTAATAAAAAACCAACAAATTTATCACCTCTGTTATACTAATGTTGTAATTAATATCTCCACACTATTGCAAGTAGCTCCAATAGAATCTGTAGAAATTAATTTAATTTTATAGTTAGTTGCAGGAGTAAGACCTGTAACTATTGATTGCAAAACTGTAGGTGCCACAGTATCAACTAAAACATAGCCAGCTCCTGAATTAGCCCATACAGCTATTGAAGTAGTAAGCGTTGATTCAGCATTCCACAATACAGTAACACCTGCTTTAGTTATTGAAGTAGCGTAAATATTATACGGAGCATGATGTACATCATCTGCTGTACAAGAACCTACACCTTGACTTATCATTAATGCAAATTTTTGAATTATTGAATCTAACCTATCTCCAGTTTCTATTTTAATAACGGCACTTTCAGCACCTACTTGAAATGATGTTCCGCAATAACTTACGCATTCAGCACAAGTAATGTCAGCACATCTTTCACTTCCTACACTGCAATCAGTGTAACTACAAGGATTGGTTAATGCAGGATCTGCACAACCACAAGGTTTATTTGGATTACATTTTGTACAATTACAAGCCATTTTTTCTAATTTTTATTATTAAGGTGTACATGATAAACATGCATCATACGTACTATTTAAAGCAACGGTTAATTCAGCTGTTGTAGCAGAACAGTTTGCAACAATTGTTACACATTTATTTGTTGATGCAAGCCAAGTAGGTCTTGTACCACTTGATGGTACATCAGCTCCTGAGTTAGTTAATTTAATTACTGAACCATTGCTTATAGTTCCGCAACCATGACTTGTTATTGTCACAAACCAAGGTGCCCATACTCCAGCACAATCTTGTACTTCAAATACATTAGTAACAGGTACAGATGCGGATGGATATGCATTACTATCACTTTTTATTGCTCTTGTTAATGTATTTGTAAATTGTGCATTTGTACCATCTTTTATTTCATTAAGAACTTCAACACTTTTTTCTTGATTCAACAAAGCAAGCATTCCTAAACCTTCATTTTTAAATAATTGAGTTATTGTATTAGATGGTGTAGTAGCACCGGTATAAGGCATTGTTGGAGCAAATCCTTGTAATATATAACTTGTAAGATCAGGTGCTGTAGCAATTCCGTATTTACTTGGTGGAATTAATTCTGCTGTATAAGCAGATATCATTTGAAGTGCAGTTGCAGCATCAGCTCCACCAGAACCATCTACTATTAATGGATACAGCACTATACTTAATCCATTTGGAAATTGGTTTTGAGTAATTCCAAGAGTTTGAGCCCATACACTATTTTGTTGACCAAGAAGCATATCTTTAATAGAATCATAATCTTCTTTGTAGCTTAGTGTAGGTTGGGCCGTTGCACCACTACCATAACCAGAGGCTAAAGTTGCATCATGATAATCTCCGCTAGAATCATTTGAAAATATTAAAACAGTTGCTGTATTTTTACTTACACCAACACCTGAACCTCCAGGCCATGAACTTGGCAAAGCCTCAAGTGCTTGCCAACTTGCATTAGCAGATTGAGTCCAACTTCCACCGTTATCTACAATAGCTTTAGGATAACCAGCCCATCTTTTAGAGTCTGTTGGAATAATATAAACATCTCCAGTATATCCAAACTCAGTTCCCCAATAAGCAGTTAACATAGTTATACCTTGAGAAATTAAACCACCTTCTGTAGAAGTATATCCATTAGTATTTATAAATACATATAAATCCTGATTTCTATAACTTAATTTAGTTTGATTATTTATATATTGAACTTGAATTACAGCAGTTGTCAATGAACATGAACCTGTTCCTGGAACAGAAGGCTGCAATTGAATTTGGAAACTATCTGCATAATCTATACTTGCATTCGGATTAATTGCTGTATAAATAAATTCATTAGAGTTAGTGCCTTGAACTACTGTACCTAAAACAGGATTAGTTAATATTGTCATTTCAGGTTCTCCTGCTCCTAATACATACGGTACTGTAACAGTAACTGAATCACCATTCTGACCACACAATACTTGAATTGGATCTATTAATATAAAAGTTGGGCAAGTGCAACATTCAACTACCGTTCTTACACTTTGTGTTGTGTTATCCCACCCAGCATAAATATATCTTGTTCCAACATTTGCAACTTCTCTTTTTCCAATATAAAACCAATAACTATCTGCCGAGCCACCAAATACAGTGTATGTAGAAGGACCGCAGTTTAAAAATTGTCTTGCAACTTCAATTCCTGCTGGACATCCCGTAGTTATAGACGTATTAGCGCATTCTGCTGGACTTTGCATTGTTGTCCATACTGTTGTTCCAAAATCATATCTTATGATCGTAGGAACGCTTATTATTGGCCCAGTACAAGTTGTTTGAACTTTTATATAAACAGAACCTGATGTTTGACCTGTTGTAATTACTCTTGCACCAGATGCACCTGTAATTGAACCTATATAAGTTATCCCATCTATACTATAAGATATTTCAGCACTTATAGGAGAAGGTTCTGTACCATAACTAACAGTTACTTGAACATCTCCCGCAGTACCTAAATAATCCATTACAGGATTTGATAATATAGGTGAGTTACATGGAACTGTTGCACCAACATTTTCTAACTTAATTACAGATGTAGTGGGATCATACCAATATCTTGTTATAGCTGGCCCATCATCATATAGGCCTAAAAATACATCTCCAGTAACTGGTGCAGTTGCGGAAGGTGTAGTTACTTCTAAGTCAATGCATGTAGATCCAGGTATAGTAGTTGTTTGAGCTGGACATGTTATCATGTTAATTCCGTTTGTTTCAATAGATAATACAATAGAGTATGTTTCTCCTGGAACAGGATTTGGAAAACTATAATTTACTTGACCTTGCTGATTATTAAGCAATACATTACCAAATACTACACCTGTAGTTAAACTTGTTGCTGATATTCTATATGAAACTGTAGGCCCTAATAAATTTATAAAACTTACTGTAATAGATTGTGCTGTATTACTGACATTAACTGAAGGACAGGGAATAGTTAATGGAACAATAACTTGCTGTCTATCTGAACACTGTGAAACACCATCTGTAACACAAAATGGAATGCTTAGACTTAATGATTGCATTCTATTTAAAGATGTAATATCAATATTAACACCTCCTGTTGAACTTGTTAAATTAGATACTACAACGGATTGATTTACAAAACTACCATTGGAATCAGTGATTGTAATTAAAGTTGATCCTCCGCAATCTGTAAATCCTTGCGGAAGTGTGGTTCCCTGAAAGTTTAAATTTATTGAAGTTACAAGTCCAGTTCCGGAAGCGTCTATAGTGTTATATGTAAAAACAAATGATGCACCATCACATTGAATAGGCGCATTAGCTTGTATATCAGCAACAGCTGCATATAAATCATCTACTACTCTCCATCCATTTGAAAGAGACTGAGCTAGATTTGAAGGAGATGAAATCCATCCAGATATTTCTCCAATTGTTCCAGCTGATGCTAATCTTTTATTTGAACCATGTACTCCTTGAGAACTAATTGCTGCACCAACTTGACCTTCAGATCCAACTGTTGCTAAAAGACTGCAAAATTCAACTTCAAGAGCTATAAGTAAAGTTTGTACACTAACACTTGTTCCTGGGAAAAGACATGAAGATACTACATATGAAACTCCTGAGCCATCTGGAGTACAAGGTAAAACGCAAGCTTCAAGTATTGCTACTCTATTATTAAGATCTTGTAAACCTTGATCTAATTTTATCAAATCACCTGTCAGATTACATATTGCATTACCAACTAAAACAGCCCATTCTGCAAGTGGAAGATCTGTAACTAAAGGACAAGTCTTACAAGGTCTATATTGCAAACATATAGGCAATGCTAAATTTGGGACAGTAACTGTTGTAGCAGCTTGCGCACATACAAAATCTACAATGACTTGAATTGTTGCTTCTAAAGTTGTTGGAGTAGGAGTTGATGAAGCTAACGTACACTTTAAGTCTAATCCAGTAAGATCTGGATTACATGTACAAGCTGCGTCAATTATTGCACAAAGCTTTGTTGCTAACGCTGCTACTACATCACTAACTGAATCTCCATTACATAAATCTATGCAAGAAATATCAGGACCTTGCCAAATCACGCAGTTTGATGATATTGGACTGCAAGGTGCTGTTGTATTAGTATTTGATGGTATCATAGTTTCTATATATAATATAATTATTTTTTATGTTTTTTCCTATGCTGGAGGTGGGTATGTGGTTAAAGTACCTCTAGTAGGAGGAGTAGTACTACAATCAATTATTGAATATTCAACCTTTGATGGTGTTAACACTTCAGCTTGACGGGTTTCCCAGCCGCAAGCTTGTCTTTTAATATATGCAGCTTGAAGATCATAATAGCAACAAGGTGTAAGACCAAATCTTTTAGATTTAAAATCTTGGTATGCTGCATTAGCAAATTCTGTTTCTAATTTTATGTTAGCCGCAGTACCCATTACTTAGTAAGATTTAACTTTGCCATATTTAATTTTTCTGTTAAAGGATTTGATTTAACATTTACTTTATTGTTGTATGCTGTTAAGCATGTTTTGTGAACAGTTTTGTTATCTGCAGCTTTTGTCTTTTGACATCCGCATGAAAATCCTTTATTGCATTGAGCACAATTCATAGTTGGTTTTAATTTTTAGCAATTACCGCTAGTTAAACATAATATTTTTCTTAAACGTTTTAATGCATAATTATACATTTCCATTCCTTTGTTAGGTGAAATACAATATTCTACTTCTGCTACAGCTGCGTCAATTAAAAGTCTTATATAGTTTACTTCATTAATTAAATTTTGTTTTTCTGAAAAAGGCTCACAATCTGCTAAATTTAATCCGCATAGTACTTCATAGTATAATGTCAGAATAGCAGTTGTTCTTAAATGGTTATATTCTACAAATACTTCACTGTTTGGGGATACGCTGTATTTTATAATATATATTCCATCAGGAAGTGCTGTATTTGTAATGCCACAATCTGTTGATTGTACACCTAGTGTACATGCAACTAAGTTTAAGTCAAAATTTGGTGTAACTTCAATTAAAGCAGGTGAATTAAATCCAGGAACTGTAATCAACAATTCTGGACAATCTACAGGTAATAATGTAGAATACTGACTAGTGTCTCTTATAGATAAGATTTCACAATTTGCAACAGCAGGGACTTCTAAACTTAAATTATGCTTTTCAGCCATAGAAAATAGATTTTACTTATATAATAATATACAAAAAAAGATAATATAAAAAAAGAAAGGTGAGACATAATATCTCACCTTTCTTAATTTAAGTATAGTTAGACTTTATTTTATAGTCCTGTCTCTACAAGAACAACATTACCGAGAGCTACAGCTTGGGTTGAAATTCTATCCCACATTGTATTCATTGCTGCAATTCCAGCTGTATCCGTTGGATCAACAAATATTTCATATAGATATTGATCATTATCAAATACTCCACTTGGATTGTTAAATCTAGGAACACTATGTTGCAAGTAATATACTTGGTAGTTAGTTCTTCTGTTAACTGCTGTTTTGATTGGATCAAATCCTTCAATTTCTTGAATTCTTGAAGAATCGGCATTTCCTTGATTGTAAGGATTTTGCATATATCTTTCAGTTAACAATAATTGTCTAAGAACTGTTTCACCTGAAGTCTGAGGCATTTGCCCTGGAGTAGTAGTTAAAACACCACAATCATTACAAGGATCTCCAGTCTCATCTAAGATAGAAGCAATAATTTGAACAGGTTCTTTGTTATAATGATCTCTAGTATCAAATGAACAATCTCCAAATTTAGTACTAACGTATGCACCTACAACAGTTGAACAAGCGGAAACTATATCAGTTACAGGATCTGTAGAAGCTACATATAAAGGTCCATTAAGTATTTGAGAAAATGTAAAGCTTCCAATATCATCAGATACAGTTGCAACAGGTAATGCACCTGTACCACTACCGCCAAGGATAGTAATTGCTTCAGCTGCAGCATATCCATTTCCTGGATTATTTACTACTACAGTTTGTATTGCACCAGAACCATTAACTGTAATGTCTACAGTAAGTCCAGTTCCACTAGCACTTGCTGTTGTAGGTAAATTTGTACCAGCAACATAAGCTGTACCAGCAGTTGTAATAGCAGCAAAAGTAGCAACACCATCAAAATCTGTTTGAGGAGAACCTGTAGTTTTTGTAACTAACATACCAGCTCCATCTTCAGCAACAAAAGGTTTGATGATTGGATCATGCAATAACATTTGCATTGAAGCAGCTAAAGCCATTGCTGGATCTAAATATGCTTGACCTACTGCACAACAAAGTCCTGGAAGACTAGCGCCATTAGCAGCAGCATCTCCTGAACTATCACCAATTGCATAAGCATTGTGATTTAAGAAACGTAATGCAGGAGAACCTTTAACATCAATACGTACAAACATGTTTTCTCCACAAGGAGCACAAGTAGGACCAACGCAAATTCTTGCAGTTGCTTGAGTTGCAACTACAGGGGCTGCAATACCCAGTCTTGATACGTATCTAAAGTTAATTCCTTTAGATTTAATTGATTCTTGATATCCTCCATGTCCTGGATTGTTACCAATTGAATCAGAAGGGTGGAAGTTACCACCTACTAATAAAGCGTGATGTCCTGCAGCTGAAATATCTGCTGGAGTATCTACTAAATAGGTTGAACCGTCTACAAGAGCCATCTGTCCTGCAGTAAATGCAGAAGTGGCAGTTCCATCTGCTGGAGCAGCACCTACCGCTAACCAGCTTTTACAAAATGAATGATTAAAATAAGCCATTTTTTATTAATTTAAGTTATATATAAAAGTTTGTGCTTTGTTACACATATATAATATAATGATTATATTGCTATTATCCAAAACATTATTAATTTTTTAATTAGATCTTTCTGCAGCCTGCTGTTCTCTTTGCATTTGATTGTAATTATCTATATCACCTGAAATAATTGATGCTGCTTCATCCAATATTAGTTCTACAACATCATCTTTAAATTCAGACTCTACATCAACTGTTGAAATTAAACCTGTATAAGGATTTAAAATTCCTGTAATTTGAATATACGCAGGTCTTTTGTAGTATGTTAAAATAGGATCTACAATATTGAATGTGCTATCATTATAAATTCTAATTTTATTTCCTAGTATAGTGCAGAATGTTTCAGCCCATTCAAAATCTGGTCTTTTGAGCGGATCTCTTAAAATTAACTCAACATTTGCTTCTTCAGATAAATATACTTTAGCTTGTCTTTTTGGGCAACATTCATCTTTAAAGTATGTTCCAACTCTTTTAAATTCTAAATAATCATCAATAGGAAAATTAGTTGTTTCAAAATATTCTGTTGACTGAACTCCTGTTAATGGAAGTTCTTCTAACAATACTTGCATATCATCAATACGTCTTTTAGAGTATTCATCACCTTCTTTGTAAAGATTTCCACCATGAAGTTGCCTTCTAGACCATTCTACTGCAGCTTTATTAAAAGCTTCGCATAATTGCCAAGGCTCAATATTATCATAGTCATTACTATCTAATTTATTAAGCCGTTGTTTAAGTTTTATTTGCAATGTAAAATTGTCCATAATTATATTATTTATGCATTCCAGTAAGGTTCAACTTTATTCATCAAAGATTTTAAAACTTCATCATTTTCAGGATTTGTTAAAAAGACTGCAACTTCACTTGGTACTTTACCTAATCTAATTCCGCTATCTAAAGTTTCAATCCAACCTGTTGCTTTTATAAGTATAAATCTATAAAACATTGCATCTTTAACTAAAGCTCTAATTTTAAGATTTTTTATAGTGTCTCCAGCTGTTGCAATAAAATCTTCAGCAGCTCTTTTTTTATTAGATTCAGTTCCTTTACCATTAATATGAGCATCCATATTTTCGTAAATAATATCTAACTGAGTTGATGCAGTATATTGAACACTGTCTGAATCAATCACTTTAGCTACATACATTAATTTACTGCTACTCTTTGTATACAGATCTTCTAATTTTACTAAAGCTTTATTTTTAAGTTTTGTGTATTCTGTTCTTGTGGAAATAGTTTCTTCTGCTTGATCTAAATAAAACTTTTTGGGGTTAGCTGCTTTTTTAGCATCTTTTAAAGATTTAGATATCATTGAAAATCCTCCTGCATTAATAGCATAAAGTTTAATCAAATCATACGGATCTTTTGAAGGATCTAAATAAACCGGCTCATTTCCACATCTTAATTCTATTCTAGACCAAAATGCATCATTATTTGGTTTTAAAAGAGTTACTTGATTCCAAAAATCTTTATCTTCTGGATCAATAATGTTTTGAGCAAGCTCTGCTTCAAGTTGAGCTACTGCTTTTCTAATCTCTTTAACTTTGACTTCTCTTTCTCCTGGAGATAGTTTTTTAACTTCAGGCGCAAATTCATTAAGACCTGTTACATATCTTTTAACACCATTCATCTCTAGACAAGCTAAAGATTCTTGATGCCATACTCCTTCATGAAGAGACATACCATATGACTCTAGGCCCATGTTTTCTCTTTCATTGTCTAAATAAGGGCGTATAGCTACGGTTTCTTTTTTACCTTGCTGATACTTTTCTACAATTGTGTAATCACTCATTGGTTTTGGTTTTTAAAAATTAATTATTATTTACTCAAAAGTACATAATTATGTACACTTATTAATTAATATTTCTAATGTCAGTTTTTACACTGACAAAAGTTATTTGAGTATTTTATAAAATATCTGCATATTTTGTAGCTTTTTCAAAAGGAGCTCCCAACTCTTTTTCTGCTCCTGCAGAAGCTGTTCTTAATCTATCTGAAAATGTTATAGTTCTTGAATATTTATTTGCAATATTTGTAGAAACTGTATTTAAAATAACAGTTGTTTTATCAATTTTATCTTCTATTTTTGAATCTTTAGGGAAAAGTCTAATAGATAAAGCTGAAAGAAAGTGTACAAGTGAACTAGAAAATTTAGTTTTTTGGTTCAATCTTGCTACTGCTTTTAAAGCAATTGCTTCTAATATTTCCGCAGCTGCTCTTACATCAGCCGGTCTTGATGCATCCCCTTTAATTGCTGAATATTCTGCTTGTAAAGTTTCGTAACTAACTTTAGGAATTTCCTTAAAAGGTTCTTCTCCTTTCTTGTATCCGCTTTCTCTTTCAGATAAAGCTGATTCACTAATACTTGCGTCTGGCTTATAAGCTAACGATTGTACTCTAGCATCTTTTATTGATGCGCTTTTTGCATATATTTCTGCCATGATTTTTTATGTTTAAGGTTATTGTAAAGTTGGAGTAACATTATTCCAACATAAAAATTCAAATTGAATTACTATTTGTGCAGTAGCTGAATTAACGCCATTTGCTTGAACTGTAGCAACAAAAGTTACATCTTTACTTAAATCTGGATTAACAGCTGATGTACTTGCCGTAACATACATTGCGTCACATTGCTCTGTTGTTGCAGCTACTTGTAATTCAGCACCATTCTGAATAGATCCTATAACTTGAAGACTATCTGTCGTATCTAATGCATTTACAGAACCATTTACACTATATGCCGTAAAATAGCCACCTTCTATAATTCCATCTGGAGAAGGTATTTTAAGTACACCCAAGCTTTGAGTTAATTGATTTACATTATCCATAATATAAAATCCTACTAACTTAAATCCTTGTAAGTAAGATCCGTCTGAATATGAAATTTTTGTACCTGTTTTTTGCAAAGTAACTGCGGGTAAGTCAGTTATCGCTGTAGCTGAAAATTGATCAGAAACTAAATTTAAACCTGCTTCAGTTTGAGATCCTAAATCATTAACTTGAGATAACTTTGCTAATGCAATTGTACTATCTCCCTTTTTTCCATTTCTTACATCTTTTGTAATGTATTTATCTGGAAATATGGCTCGTATTCTTTCTATAAAATGATTCACTATGATATTTAATTAAGGTGTGTATACTATTTTTAAAAGTCCTGCGGTATGGTATAGATCACCATCTACCAATCCTGCTGTTTTTGCAGCAGCATTTGTTATGTGATTTCTAGTTAAAATATCTTTACCTACTCCTGTAGATGCAATCATTTTTGAAACATCTAGATTTGTAAACTCTGTTGTTTTTTTGCCTGAAGGCTTTGCTATTGGAAATGTTGACATAATTTAAAGTTTTGAATATTAAAAAAAAGGGGGAGAATTAACTCCCCCTTAATAATTGTCATTTAGAATGATCCTCCAGTTACTGGATTTCTCATTACAATTTTTAAAACTTTAGTTGGATCTTTAACCCAAATAGCCGGCATACATTGAGTCATATAAACTCTATATCCGTTGAATTGTCCAGTAGAAGCAAATCCTTGCGTTCTTCCCATATAGTCCATTGTACCATTTTGGTAGAACCACTTAAGTTGATTATCCCAAGAAAGTTTCAACAAGTGAATGTTGTCATTTCCTTCATCAGTTACATCAAAAATGATAAAGCTAAATGAGCTTAACGGTCTTCCATCAATTAATGGATTCTCAATATCATTTGTATGTAAGTTGTCAAATGCTGGGTTAAGTACAAACTTAACATTAGCAAGGAAAGGAATAGTAAAGCTTGTATAAGCAAAACCATAATCTAAATCCATACCTGATCCAGTTACTGCACCAATATCAGAAGCATTTTGAACTAATCCAGAACCATACACTTCATCAGCAATAGCTTTGTTAATTAATTGCATACCACCAATACCTGTTTGTACAATAAGTTGACGTTTTGGATCTGGACCTTTAAACTCAACTTTACCTTGGTAAAAGTTATATAGTTCAGATTTAAACATATCAAGTGTAAAACTAGATTTGTTATATACTCTTTTAAATGAGTTGTCTAATTGAGACCAAAGACCAACTGATAATCTAATATCATCTGGACCATCTTGTCTAATTCTACCACCTTTACCCCACATAAGGTAAGTTTCAATATCATTAGCAATCTTGCTCAAGTGAGCTGCTTCCATGTTTGTAACGAAAGTTTTTGAAAGACTTCCATTTTCAAATGCATCTCTAGCACCTGCTTTACCCATATTTCCTACTAATTCTTCAATAGAAGAAACAGATGGATTATTAGGATCTTGATCAAAATTTCTCCAGATCTCAGTAACTGGTACTGTACCGTCAGCATTCATTCCACCTTTAAGCATTAAATCTGCTCTTGAAGAAATTGAATAATGAACGTG
>TARA_R110001592_G_scaffold1805_1_pt1 | contig 18387 bp, 23 predicted proteins | sample TARA_R110001592 | Tara Oceans TARA_R110001592 (sample SAMEA4398387) | marine metagenome | biome: Polar Biome; feature: [SRF] surface water layer (ENVO:00010504); material: water (ENVO:00002006), including particulate matter (ENVO:01000060) such as... | depth 5 m | reverse complement strand
AACCGGTTATTCCTATTAGCATTATCCTATCACAAATCCTAGAGGGGCATTGCCTTCTTCTTTTTGGAATATGCTTTCTCTTGCCTTTTCCATTTCTGCTATTGCTTCTGATTTCAATGCATCACCATTTAACTGTATGGTTCCGCCTGCCCCTGGAAGTCCTGAAGCATATTTACTTCTTGCTTCACCTAGCATCATTTTAGATTGTGCTAATGCATAAGCGGCCAACCAATTTGCGGCATAGATATCTTTTAATAAAAGACTTTCGGGTATAAAATTATATATGCCTACTGCAATTTCTTCTTCGTGTCTTACATTTCTTAAAATTTTAAGTTGTTTAGTATTCCTATTCCAAAGAAAATTATATTCACTTCCAAATATTCTACCTAATACTTCTTTATATTGACTGAATGCATCAAAGACTGCAAGTCCGCCCATTTGTCCTGCTTGTAGCAAGTACATATTATTAAATGCAACATCAAAAGGATCAAAGTTTGTACCGCCGCCGCTGTTAGTACCAACACCTTTTCTATATAATCTACGTACTTCCATTACTTCGTCTGGTAATGTATACTCTGTTACACCTTCTTGTGTGGTTATAAACAGGGCACTTTCTTCTACAGCACCTGCACTAAGTTGTCTATATAATGCAAGGGACTTGTCTATAGCAACATCATAGTGTGCTCTGTCGAGTTCTACGTCAACCATACCGTCTGCAAGACGTAGTTGCAACTCGTTAACAAGTTCTTCTCTGTTATTATATCCTATTTGATCTACTGGCATAGTACTATTTATCTAATTTTCAATTAAAATACTTTAAGTAGCACAATAGTATCACTTATTCTGCCAGTTAATTTAGTTGGAGTAGTCTTTATTTCTTCAAAAAATGTATTAAATCTAGTCTTTGCAGACCCTTTAACTGCTTTAATTTGTTCTGCAGGCTTACGCAATGTCTTTTGAAAACTAGTAGAAGTATCAAAATCTTGTATTGTTGTCCCTTTTAGTGTCAATCCTGTAGATATTTCTGCTTTTCTGTATACACCTAGTTTTCTTAGTTTAGTATTATAAAACCATAATTCAGTAGCGTCTATAATCTCTACTGGATTTATACTTGCTATACCTAAATCACTATCGTTAATCTGATACTTTAGTTTTTTAACAAGTTTATCCCTATCTATGGGTTTAGGTTTTCTAGGTTTACGAGTTGCTTTTCCTGTTTCTATTAGGGTATCACATGCTGTATGTATCTTTTCAAAAAATGCAAAGTATTCTTTACGCATTTTTTTATCAAAATGATCAAATCCTTCTTTGATATCAGGATCTTGCCATGCTAATATCTCTTTTGCTTCTTCAATATCTCTATCATAACTATCTCTGATAATTTTAGCATGAGCAGGTTTTATAGCAGGTGTGTATGCTCTCATATCATTATACGGATCAAACTTTTTCAAGTCAAATGCTTCACTGTCTACAAAATTGTCTAACTGTTCCTCCCAAGTTCCACACAATGTTGATACTTGTTCTTTCATACGATCTTGAATACTAATTACTTTAACATCTTTTTTCTTTTCTTGGTCTTGGACCTTTTCAACATACACTTTCTTACCAAGTGCTAACCAATTTGGCTTGGCCTTTTCGTTTAAATACTCTATTGTACCTTCAGGCCAATAACCTAATTTTTTTGCTACCCAGGCAGTTTTACCCATTGCAGAGAAATAACCTTTATCTATACATATCACAAACTTAATTTCTTCTTTGGTCCAGCCACTTTCCTGCTTGACCCATTTAATTAATGCTTCTTGCTTTTTCTTTGTTGGTATCTCATAATGAACAAAGTATTCAGCATTACTGATTACTTTCTTTCTTTGTTCTGGATCTGTAATTAAGGAGAGTTCCTTCCAATTAGGTTCTGTTAATAAATATGTACTTCTCTGTTTTTTTCTTGCCATGTGTGTCTAGTCTTTAAATAATTCTTCTCTAGGATCTAAATAAAGTATCTGTATTGCTTTGGGCCAATTTTTAAATCCTGCTATTTCTTTTTTATCTTTAAGAACACTTTTACTTTGGAAAAACTGGGTAATTGTAAGCATACCCATAAATCGTCCTGCTTTCTCTCCTGCTTTAAAACAGAAGTAAGAATTCGCAAGAACGAAGATGCCAAAAATTATATATGTTTCCATAGTACGCCTCTAATTAAAAAACTAGTCTAACAGATTTCTATTTATTTGTCAAGACTAATTTTATTTAGATGCCAGCCTCTTCGTCTTCCAAAGAAAAGCATATCCAAATGTTCTTCTTTTTTGTCTAAGTAGTCTCCATATCTATCAGAAATAATTAAATCTGCTGGAAAAAGGTTACTTTTGACTGTAACCTGAACAGAATCATGTATATATGACTCGAATTGTTTGATTTGTAGGTTTGTTATTTTTGTATAATCGTCTATTATATCTTGTGTTGTAAATTGTTTTGAAAAATCTCCTACAGCATTTATATAATGCTCTACTAAATTATTATTTTGTATTATAGGCATAAGTGAATGGAAAAATTTCCAGCCTTCTATAAAAACACCATCTATAGTAGTTTCCATATAACCTGTCTTTTTCCAATCCTGTAATCCTATTTTAAGTTGATCCAACCATCCTCTAAGTACTGTATCGTTTTGTTTAAGATGGTCATAGAGTTCTGTATAAAATTCTATGTATGATTTATTTTGGGTTTCATATAGGTATGTAGATATAATATTTGATATTCCAAACATGTGCAATCCTAAAATGAATGCAGTAAAGACTGCAATGTCTTCCATATCGTTTTCTGATATAGTGTTAGTACTTTTAATAACTTCTATAGACTCTGATATTCTATGTTTTTTATCGTATTCAAATGATTCATTTTGTACACCATAAAAGAAATCATATCCTTCAAATGTTTGTAACGAGTATTCTTGTATCTGTGTAATGTACATGGGCGAGTTTATAAGTAACTGCAAGAAATATACGTCTAATGTTTCTATTTGGTGTATGAGAATATCTTCTATAGTATTTAACCATGTTCCTGTGGTTTCACCTGGCATGCCTAATATTAATTCTGTAAGAGCTGGTACATTTTTATCTTTAGCAGATTGTATAATATCTTCAATAGAATTAATCTTCATATTCTTTCTTTTGATATTATCTAGTACTTCATCTGTTGTCGTTTGTAAACTTAATGTTAATCCTGTTTGTATGTTTACCTCTATAAATTTCTTTACAATTTCTAATACTGTATCATTACTGTTCTTTGCATAACTTACACTTATGCCACTAGGAAAGCCTGTTTGTTTATTGGTTGCTATAATCATATCTGCAATCATTATATCTCTATCTTTGAAGATTCCAAAGTTACTAGATGTTAATGCAAGGTAGGGTAGTTTATTATCTGCTACCCATTTTAAATCTGCAATTATACGCTCGTCATATAATTTATACATTTTACTTGCTGTGGCACTTCCCCAATCACAGAATGTGCAACTGTAAGGGCATCCTCTGTCTGTTTCTAAAGTCGGAACCCATTCTATATCTGGATGTTGTTTTATGAGATCGTCAAATAATCCTAATGTATAAGGGCTAGGTAAGTTTAAATCCTGTATCCTGTCAAACTCGTAGACCTGCTCTAAGGGCCTTTTATCTAGATATGCAGTAAGTATCTCTAAAACTGCTAATTCTCCTTCTCCTTTTACTATAGAGTCTATATAACTATATTCATTAAAAAAATTTGTGTTTCTGTGAGGTAATTCAGGACCGCCTAGTATAATTTTGATGTTTGGATATGCTTCTTTAAGTACTTTACCTAACATCAAACAATAATTTTTGTTCCAGATATAAAGACTTATAAAAACAATATCGGTATTCTTACATCTATCAACAACACTTTGAAGTTCCTCTCGTCGAAATATCCAATTGTCTACTTGATAATTGTCTTTAATTTTTTGTTCTTGTAATAGATAACTCCAAAGAGAGCCTACACTATAAGGAAGATAATAACTGTTAAGGTGCTTAGGCCCAGTCTGAAAATTAGGCTGGACTAATGTAACATTAAACATTATTTTCCTTTAGAAAATCTTCTATCTTGATTATGTGGTATGTCGTTTTCTAAAACATTTTTCCAAACAGCAATAGTTCTATCAAGTCCTTCACTAAGTTCTACTTTAGGAAACCATCCAAGGCGTGTTGTAATTTTATGGTTTGTGCTATTAAGTAAAAATATTTCGCCTGGTCTAGGTGGTTTAGTATTCCAATTGATATGGCCTTTCCAGTCTAATTTATCTGCAATCATTTTTACATAATCTTTAATTTTAATTGCATTATCAGGACCTATACAAAAAATTTCTCCCTGGCACTTGTCTGGATTCTCAATCACTTGTTGCCATGCATCAAGTAAGTCATCAATGTAAATAAAGTTTCTGTATGGCTCGCCATAACCTAAATTAATCTCATTAGGATTTTTTAACATTTGTGTTATAATTTGTTCTGTTACAAAAAAGTCGTTATCTTTTCTGCCGTATGCATTAGTTTGTCTTATAGCAGTAAACGGTAATCCATAACTTCTGTGTGCATACTCTAAGTATTTTTCACAGCCATATTTTGCAACGGCATACGGAGCATTTGGATTTGGTGGAGTGCTTTCATTAAATGCAATAATGCCTTCTTCTTTGCCGTCTCTGATTAAATCACTGATAGGTTGCCATCCGTAAACTTCCATAGTACTTGCAAACACAAAGTTTTTTAAGTTTGGTAAGGTTGCCGCAATCTCAATTAAGTTTACAGTACCAACATAATTTACTTCACTAAATGTAATCTGTTCATAAAAACTGTCTTGCACTTCTGTTCTAGCCGCCAAGTGGACAATTATTTCAGGATCAAATTGTTTGATTTGGAACCCTACTTTAGCATGGTCTCTTAGATCTTCTTTTAAAAATTCTAATTCATGCTGATCTTTTAATCTTTCGACCATTGCTTGGCCTATAAATCCGTCTGCGCCTGTTATAAATATTCTCATATTATTTCCTTAAAATGTTCCTTTCTCTGCAAATCCTGTAACTTGTAATGTATATCTATTTTGATAACCTAAATTTGCAACATGATGCTCAGTATTAGGTTTGATTACTGTAAAGTCTCCTTTTTTATAATCTATCCAACATTCATTATCCATTTCAAAATAATGCCCCATTAATCTATCCTGTAAAAATAAATTTATTCGTACAGGTTCTAATCCTTTTATATTAAGTTTTTCCTTCTTAACATGTTCTTTTATTTTAAAAAGTGTATCAGTATGAGGTGCTATGAATCTACCTGGTTTAATACAATTCACAGTTGCTACACTATATTTTAATACATCATCAAATAGATGCTTTACCCGTTGGACCCAATAGTCACAATCGCTTTCAAAAACTTGATACACCCAAGGTGAATCATGAGGGTAGTCAGGTACTGCAACACCAAGTTTATCCCAAAAACCTGCACTATAAACAGTATTAGTATGCTCAGTAAATTTGACTCTATAAAGCATTTCTTCTGTTACAAACGAGATATCTTTATATCCTTTATGCATTTTTAAGCACCGTTATTTGCGATGAATAAAAAGGCTCCTCTCCCATGTTTCCGGCAATATGCCAATCGTCAACTCCAAACTTAACCCAATCACCTGCTTTCCATTTTACAAAAGGCTGATCGTGTACTTCATAATAGTGTCCACGTTTCCAATCTTCTAAAAATATTAAATAACGATGACTAACACCTGTGCCGTCATCATTATGTTCTTGTTTAAGTTTAAAATGCTTGTCTACATGATGTGGTATAGTTTGTCCTGGTGGAACATTAATAACACTTACAACATGGTGATCAAAATCCTGTGGTACCTTTTTTGCTAAATCATGTACCCATTGTGGAGATGTTTCAAACATTTGCCATATGCTACTATTATGTTCTGTATAGTATTGCTCTATTGCAGGTGTTTGTTGATAACATTGGAAATAGTCGTCGAAGTTTAATTGACTCATTTGTTCATTAGTAATACCAAAATTATCTATCTTCCCATACTTAATCACAATAGCTCTCCAACGTGCCTTTACGTCTAAGATCTAAAGTAGCACAATGTATACCGCCTGAAAGTGTCATACTATGCCTAAATTGTACTGGAACACTATTGATACCATACTTGTCTAGTTCACGCATTAGAGGCTCTTGTGCTGAGTCTAAGACTACTGTATTTTCATCTACACTAAGTAAGTTCATTCCAATATATGGTGAGCATGGTGGCATGTAGCCTTGCTCTGCAAGTTTACTTCCTTGTACCACACAATCATCAAACCATATCTTATCCCACTTCTTAAACATCTCAGGACAATTATCAGGTGTTACCCTGCTACTGTTCATTAATACTAGGCCTGGTCTTAGCGGAACAATAGTGCTATCAAAATGTGCAAAACTATATAGTTCACTGTAATGCATTTTGTAACCCATAGGCTCAACTAATCTTTTTAACCACTGATACCCTTTCATGTTTCCTGAATTAGAAACTTGATACAATAAATCTTTTCCAACTCTTACTATGTTTGGTGCATCAAAACAAATTTCATGATTAAGTAGTGTTGGTTTGTCTTCTATGTCTTCAAATGTATACATGTCATCATGTAACTTTGGCTTAGGTGCTGACATCCATAAAGCACCATCTTCAAATGCTTCATACATGATGTCTTCGTATAATCTTGTTTCAAAATATCTTGCTCTTACAGGAGTAGGAGTTTCAATAAGCATATCGCCTAATGGTAATATTAAATCACGTGGGCACCAACTATACCAGCCTTTGCTTTTCCAACCTTGGCCAATATCGTAACTTTTTTGTTCCCAATCTATAACTTTAGGCCTATGAACTTTTACACCCATTTTACTAAGTGCGTCTGCAAGTCCGTCTGCATCTTCATTGGCTTCGTCTATTACCCATTGTGGATAAGGTCCTTCTAATTTTTCTACATCTTCTTTATTAAAATTAGCATAACTAAAACTTCTTGCTGAAATATCTGTTGCTATTCTAGAATGGTCTGCTCGACCTACAATGATTTCCTCTAAAGGGTCCCAATCATTATGTGAATTAACTATCATACATCTGTCTCCTGTGTGTATATGTTACTATTTATTTAACAATCACCTAACCAGTCCGAAATACAGACTCTGTAGTTACCTGCTACACCTCTATTAAATTCTGCATGTCTAATATCGTCCCCTAGACCAAATATCATTGTATCTGTCCACACTAGGCCTTCATTCTCACAGACACTTTCATATGTGTCTCTATACTTTATCCAATTATAATCTGGACTAAAATTTCTCATGTATTCTACACCTAATGCCATACTATAATTATTTTGCATTTTTACTTCATTTAACATACTAACACCGTCGTCCACATATTCCTGTGTAAATCTTATGCCTACTCTATGATTTTCCAGAGTAAAGAAAGGTTTACTTAAACTACATGTAACCTCTTTAATAGCAGGATGTTTGTTTAAATCTATATGCACAAATTTACTTATTCCCCAATATGCTAGATCTAAACATACAGGTATATCCATTACATTACATATTTTCATAAGATATTCAAAGTCAGGATGTATACTGCCGAAATCACTAAATGGTGCACTAATAAGCAATGCATGTAATCCAGGACCTTTTAGTATACCTTCTAAATGATGAGGGTCCTTTACATAATTAAACTCTACATGTTTTCCTAAACAAGCATGATATTGAAAGTCTCCTTCTAATACAACAATTTCTCGATCTTTACTATGCCGCAATATAAATTGATCAAAGGCCTGACTTGTGCCTTGAGTATAATCAGCATATTTAAAATTTTCTAATCCTTTTAGACTCTTAGTATCCGAATAATTTAACCATTCCCTCCATACTTTTTCATATTCTTCAAGTGTTACATCACTTAAATCATTTTTATCTATATGAAAATAAAAGTCTTGTACTTCTTTATTTCTAACTGGTCTTGCTCCTCTAATTGCAGGCATCGTGTATCTCCTTAAAAAAGTTTTCGTTACTCTTTCTTCTAAATGTTCCTTCAATTAAATGATTGTAATTAAACTCAACACTTTCTTTTGTCTGTTCTAATAATTCTTGATACTTTGCAGGACTTAGATTTCTTATATATTCAAATACAGTAAAAAATCCTTTTACTCTATCTAATAATGTATCTGCTTCATTAAAGTTAATTGGCCAGCAATCATCAAATGTTTTAAAATCTATACTTTTAAGTTCTTCATAAATACCCTTGCACCCAAATGTGATAAAGGGCTTCTTAAATGCCATAGGTATAAATTGTTTTTCATCCACATACCCATAACCGTAAGGTTCTCCACCAGGTGCAATTATAATATCACAGTCTTCATACAGCCATGGTCCGGGTATACCTCTATCATCTATATTTTTCATATCTATAATATGAGGTCTACTCATAATATTTTCCATTATAGACTTAAACATACTATCTGTGATATCTTCTTTATTAATTAATTCGTTTAGACTTGTAGCCATTAATTGTATATGATAAGGATACTCATGCTTTGTGTTTGGATCGTTTGCAACTTTGGATATATCATTTGGTCTTAAACTGTAAAATCTGCCATAAGTAATATCTTCTAATCCCATAGCACTATTTTCCAACATAGTAGAAAATAATAATCTGTGTGATCTACAATTCCTTAATGTACATAAAAATTTATTTCGTACAATATTATATAATCTTTTTTCTTTAGGACCCATTGTCCTATTCATTTCTAAATGTACTTTATTAAATTCTTCTTCTTCTGATAAAAATGTCATATAATGAACTCTATCAAAATACCAAAGTTTATGTATTTTATAGACATTTTTAACTCTTGATGTATGATTTGTAAAGTGTCCAAAGTAATCAGTAGTTTCCCCTGACCCACTTAATATAATTTTAATGTTTGGATTTGCTGAACCCAATTCTGCAAAATAAATATTTGCATCAAAGAAATAAGGTTCAGTACTAGAATAAAATAAAAATGCTAGATTAGGTAAATTAAGTGAAAGTAAATGCTGTACAACTTTATCTATCTCTTTACCAAAAGGCGATAGTTCGTAATATTTACGATTTTCTATTGTAATGGGGAAACTTTGTATATCTATGGGAACCAGTGTTATATCATTAATATTACACTTAGATGCATCACCATTATTAATTATATTGATATCAAACATTTCGTTAAATGGATTGTAGTTTTGTTCTAATTCTATTTGTGTCAATATGTGTAGAGGCAAAGGCTCACGACCTGTCCAACCATTGGCTTTATGTTGTTGTATTGTTTCATCTGTAAACTGAAACCCGTCATGTAAATAGAATATATTAATATTTTTCATAAGTTTTCCTGGCGGAAAGGGAGGGATTCGAACCCTCGGTACAGTTACCCGTACTCCTCCTTAGCAGGGAGACGCTTTAAGCCACTCAGCCACCTTTCCGTTTTTTATATTTATCGTTGTTATATACAGTTATAATTATATTACGATAGGATTCGCAAAGGCGATAAATAGTACTATGCCTAAAATAAGTTTATGGAATCCAGTCAAAACAAATGACTACTCATTCACCGATAGAATTGTCGGAGAGCATTTATATGCCGGTGGTACCGGAGTACATATCCATAAATATTTAGGAATACATAATTCACCTGATGAAAAAGACCCTACAAGACCTAGTAGTGCCGCAAATGATACGGAAGTTTTTATACAAGACTTATTGTTTTTAGAAAATAGAGATCGTAAATACGATAAAGACATTTACGAATTGCGTGGACAATATAATCTTGGTGACGGTGATGCATTTGATTTAACACAATTTGGTATGTTCCTTGCAAACGATACATTAATGATGAATTTTCATATAGAAAGTATGGTAGAAGCGGTAGGTAGAAAGTTAATGGCAGGAGATGTACTAGAGTTACCACATTTAAGAGATGACTTATTACTAGGAAGTGACGAAGCAATCAACAGATATTATGTAGTAACAGATGCTAGTAGACCAGCAGAAGGATATGACCCACGTTGGTGGCCACATTTGTGGAGAGTTAAGTTAGGTCCAATTACAGATTCACAAGAGTACAGAGATATTCTTGGAACTGGTGAGGAAGAGGAAGATTTAAGAAACTTAATAAGCACCTATGCTAACGACATTAATATTAATGATAAAATTTTAGAACAAGCAGAGCGTGATGTACCGTTTGATCCTCAATTTAGAAATACTACACATTTATATTTTGATGAATCTGTACCGGACAAACCAAGTATAGACTTCGGTGGGGCAGACGGAACACCGGTAAATGGATTAAGTTTAGTAGGTAGCGGATTAACGTTCCCTGTATCAGGTACTAGTGACGGTGACTACTTTTTAAGAACAGACTTTAGTCCAAATAGATTATTTAAAAAATCAGGCACACGTTGGTTAAATGTGGGTTCAGATGGTCGTCAGGCTTGGTCAGCGGCAAATAGAATATTAGCAACCTTTATTAATAATGATAACATTACTAGCGACAGCGACGGTGGCAAAGCAAACGAAAAAACAAATTTAAGTAAGGTTATTAAACCTAAAACGGATAACTAATGGCAGGTAAGAATTTAGATTATTGGTATGATGAGCAGATAAAACGTTATCTGATTCAGATCATTAGAATATTCTCTAATTTTAAAGTAAGAGAATATACTAAGTCAGGCGTACACTATAATAGAGTACCTGCACGATACGGTGATGCACAAAGAATGGTGGCAAATATTCTACGTAGTAACTCCGAAAATATTATTAATAGTGCACCTTTTATAAGTGTAACTATACAAAGTATACAACCAGCAAGAGATAGAATTGCTGAGCCTTTCTTTGTTGATACTAATCAAATAGCAGAAAGAGAATATGATACAGAAACAGGAACATACTCTTCAGAACAAGGAAATTTATTTTCAACACAAAGATATATGCCTGTGCCTTATAATCTTACAATTAATGTAGATATATGGACTACAAATACTGATACCAAACTGCAAGTACTAGAACAGATATTTGTATTGTTTAATCCAAGTATTCAATTACAATCAAACAGCAATCCTTTAGATTGGACCAGTGTTTTTGAAGTCGAGCTCACCGATATTGCATGGAGCAGTAGAAGTATACCAGCAGGTGTAGATGAAAATTTAGATATTTCTACATTAACCTTTGCTATACCTATATGGATTAGTCCTCCTGCAAAAGTTAAAAGACAAACAATTATACAAGAAATTATCAATAATGTACACTCTGTATCAAGTATATCAGACTTAGGATACAGTAATGATTATGCAGACTTCTTTAACGACATAGAAGATACATTTGAAATTGTGACTACCCCAGGTGATTACAAGGTACAAGTAATAGGTGCTTCGGCTACACTAGTAGACCAAAAAGGTACAGAGATTAAATGGTCAGATATTGTAGAGCAGTTAGGTGAAATACGGTCTACAAGTTTATTAAAATTAAATATCAGCGGTGATTCTGATAATCTACTTAATTTAGTATACGGGACGGTAACAACTAATCCTTCAAGTGATACACAATTAATTTTTAATTTAGATGCTGATACATTACCTACTAATACTCTTACTGCAATAGATAAAATTATAGACCCTAGAGCAAATTATCCGGGAGACGGCACATTGGATGCCGCGGCCAACGGACAAAGATACTTAATTACAGAACAAATTACAAAATCAGGATATACTAATTGGGATATTGATGCAAACGAAGATGACATCATACAATTTAACGGTTCTGCATGGACTGTAGTTTTTGATGCAAGTGCAAGTGGCAGTGATATACATTACATTTACAATACATTTACTACCAAACAATATAAATGGACAGGCAAAACTTGGATAAGTAGTTATGAAGGCGAATACAATCCAGGATTTTGGAGACTAAGTTTATAATGAACACAACGGCGGCAGGAGTATTATTCCTTGCCAAAGACACAGGAAGATGTATGTTGCAATTACGAGAAGGCAACAAACGATTTAATCACACATGGGGTTTTTGGGGAGGCATAATGGAGAAAAAAGAAACTCCATATGAATGTATCCAACGAGAATTAGATGAAGAAATAGGGTTCGTTCCAGAACTACAAAAATTAAATCCTTTAGATGTTTACCAAAGCAAAGACAAGAACTTTTATTACTACAGTTTTGTATATGTTGTTGAAAGGGAATTTCAACCACCAAAACTAAACGGTGAGAGTGCAGGATATTGTTGGGTAGATATTGGTATGTGGCCTAAACCATTACACAATGGTGCAAGAGTGACTTTATCTAAAAACAATGGTACTGAAAAACTGCACACTATACTGCAAATTAACTCTCGATAAATATTAATATGAGCAAAGGCGAAATAATCGATTTTGTTGTTTTGCGGATAACCACTGAGCTAGATAAGTTTGAAAGAACTACTACAATTCCACATACACTACTAGAAGGTGCCATTGAAATAGGTGAAATAAAAGAAGTCTATTATGAAAAGTTATCTCCAAAGTATCAAAAAATCTTTGATAAACTTCTTAAAGAGTATCACCATCGTATCGGCGATAATATAGAATCTTTAAAAAAGGCAATGAAAAAAGATTATGCTAGAGTTATTAGAACTATGGCTACAGAACATGAAAGTTTTAGATTTCCAGAAATTATAAAATTATATAGACCGGGAATGAATCCAATTAGAGGATTATATTATCAAACAAGAGTCGCTACAACAAGATTTAATCCGGAACATCCGTTTCATCACTGGTTAGTTGCATTAGTTACCGATCTAGAATACAATAATATATTACTAGATGCCCTTGGTAAAGATGTGAGAAAATTAGAAAAAATAATTAAAAGATATTATTTTCCTTTAGTTGAACACGGAGATGGAATACCGTTAGAATTATTTCACGCCAAACAACAATTAAAAGACTTTAGACATTATTATATGTTTTTTAGAAATATAAAGGATTGGCAACCAGACGAATAATTAATATATTTTTCTTATTTGATAATCAAAGGGTTCTACAGTTCTAATCTCGAATGCTCTTCCTTCCATATCTTTTCCTTTAATATGTTTAGGAGTTTTCTTAGTAATCTTTTTTAATAGATATCTTTTATGTGTTCGTGTAGTTACTATATTTCCTCTATTGTCCCTTTCAGAGTCTTTTAAGTACCATACAGTCAATTCGTATTCTTCATAGACAATTTTAAACCAAAGTCTAAGTATTGCTTTCCATATTGAAATTGCTAGTTTGAGAATAAAACGTGCCGCAATCTTAGTATATTTCCATAACCATACTAAGGATGACTTGGCTTTTTGTGATATGTTGTGTAAAAAGTTTTTCATACTCTTATTTATTTAATTTTGAAAGATCCAATTGCTAGTTATTCTATTATCTAAGGTAGTATTATGACATCCTACAGAATGCCAAGAATTGATATTTGGTTTAATAATAAGTAATTGTCCAGGTTGTCCGCCTATTTCCATACCTTTATCCCAAAATTTAGTCCACCATCTAGGGTCATCTTCTTCTGCCCACCCTGGTTCTTCTTTATGTATATGAGTACCATACATATATTCATTATTTAAATATAGTATCGCTCTTATAGGCATTTCAGTATACGGAACATCGCCGTTAGGCATTTGTAATTCTCCCGTAAAATCATCGTGTGGTATAATTTCATCTTCTTTATTAAATAGTTGTACGCCGTGTATTAAAGTTTTTGTATTTACATCGAATGCTGTATTTACAGCATTAATAATATCTGCCATATTATCCTCAATACATTGATGTATTGGATGATAGTGATTATTTGTTTTTTGTAAGTTTTCTTTAGTTGCCCACTCTATAGCAAAGTCATCTATCAACATGTAATCTAAATTATAATGTTTTATATTTTCTTTAGATATTTGATCTATTTTCATTTTGATGTTTTACGCTCAACTCCGTCCCAATCTCCTGTTGGCATTGGTTTTTTAATTCTTTCTGCATATAGTTCTGCAAGTGTATCATTCCATGCATGATCTTTTATAATCTCTATTTGGTTAGAGCAAGTTGCCCACTCTCTGTTTTGGTATGCATCTACCATTCTGTTTACTACTCTTGCATATTTATGATCATTTAGTATAGTATAAATTGTTACAGGTGCTGTTTGACCTTTAACTGCAATTTTATCTAACATAGTTAAATTCTCTGGTGAGGTAATTTGTTTTAATGTATGCTCTGTAAACATAAAAAATACACCATACTCTTTTGTTTGTGCTTCTAGTCTTGCCGCTAAGTTTACACTATCACCTAATACTGTATAATCAAAACGTTGGTTACTACCCATGTTACCTACTACAGCATCACCTGTATTAATACCTATACCAACACCTAACTCCATAAGGCCATCTGCTTTAAGTTCCTTATTAAGATTTTTAAGTTCAACTTCCATTTCCTGTGCTGTTTCTATTGCCAACTGAGCATGATCTTCAACATCTAGTGGAGCATTCCATATTGCCATTAAGGCATCGCCTATATACTTGTCTATTGTTCCCTCTTTACGCATAACTAAATCAGTCATTGGTGTCATGTACCTGTTTATAAGTTTACCTAAACCTTGTGGGTCTGTTTTAAACTGTTCTGATATAGGAGTAAAGCCACGAATGTCTGAGAACAAATATGTCATTGTTCTTGTATCTCCACCTAAACGTAATAGGCTTGGATCTTTTTGTAACTTCTTAACCATTGCTGGTGCCAAGTAATGTTCAAATTGTTTCTTAATTTGTTCACGTAATTTAAATTGTTTGTAAAAATTATTAAATGCGGCCTGAGTAAATACTAAGAATCCTGCAATAACAGGAAAGGTTGCGTCTAATAATACTAGTTGACTTTGATACAAATATACACTATAATAAGTATAACTGCCCAGTATTGCTAGACTCATAGGTGCTGTAAGTAACAGCGGTAATCTATATACTGCTAAAGACACTAAGATCATTACTAGAAGGGCTGTAAGAAGCTCATAGAACGCACTCGTTTGGCTTCTTGTTATATTACTACCACTTATAAAGTTCTGTAGCATATGAGCCTGTATTTGCTGTGGATAAAGGTTACCTCTTGGAGTTGGAACAGGATTGGCGATGCCTTCTGCTGTTACCCCTACTATAACCATTTTACCTGCTAAATCTGGTATGCTTTCTGCACCCGTATACTCTATTGTTTCAAAACTGTTATTAAAACGTATATATGCTGTACCATCTGGTTGTGTGACTATTGGCTCAACTCCTTTTACAGCAACCTCTTGTATACCTATTTCACTTGTTTTAACAATATAACTTTTTTGTCCTCTACTTACTCTGAGCATTTCAACAGCAAAACTAGGATAAATTCTGTCCTCTACTGTAATTGCTAATGGATAAGTTCGTGTTTGATTATCTGGCTGTGGAGCAGATGCGTTTACGCCTTTACCATTTACTACAGCCTCCAACATAGGTATGTTAGTAACTAAATTAGGCCATTTAAGTAAATAATCTTTTGCAGGCACTGGTCCTATTGTTCCTGTTCCTATATGAGGCCCTGATGTTTTGATTCCTTTAACACTAGGCGTTTGACTTAATACATTAAAATTAATAGGATTTCGTCTTGCTCCAGGTACATTAACTTTGTTTTGTATTAAAAAATTTGCAAAAGACTCATCTCCACCAAAGCGATCTATTTCAGGAAACATAATAGTCCAACCTAAAACACCACTATTTTTACTAGCAACATCTACAATTAGTTGGGCATAGTATTGTCTTGGGAAAGGATATTGGCCGTAAGTTGCTAAAGTGTTTTCGCCAAAGTTTAATAATACAATATCTTCACTTTGTACTATTTGATCTAGTTGCTGATAACTATCAAAAACTTGTCCACGTAAACTTTGTACTGGCGTAGGATCAAATACCCTTAGTACGAGTAATAGTGCAATTGATACTGCTACGGCATACCCGCTATATAACCATTTCATATTGATATTTATCGTATTTTATTGCAATTTTGCTTGGCGTCGGTTAGCAATCTATAGTTATTAGCCACTACAAACATATATAACACATTGGTATTGTTTAAGGAATCATGAGATATGTTTTTATATTCTTCGTTGTGTAACAATACTGGAGTCAGAAATAAAGTTTTTGTTACAACTAATCTGGTAGTACTAGGATTTTCTGTAAACAGCGGATTTATTTCTTTTATACAATCATACTTTAATGCTTTTGATGTTGTGTAAATATCTAATACTTGGAATGTTAAAAATGTAATCCATTGTTCTCTTGTTGTTCTTGGTTCTATATCAAAATCTGGTAAAATGTTTGGAAGTGGTTGACATTCTACTGGATTACTATCACAGTAAAAAGGATCTAATGGGGGATTATATGTTAGGTCTAAAGCAAATAAACTAGAAGAAAAAAGCGACAAATAAATTATTATCGCTCTTTTCAAGACTATTCACACTCTTTAGGATTCTTAGAGCAGTACTCCATGAGTTTTTGATACATTTTTATCTGCCTAATAAACTCTCGGATCTCCTCGTCTGAATACTGCTCATCCCCCTCAGAGGGTTGTGCTATTTTAACTTCTTTGTCTTTAGTAAAAACAAAGGGTTTAAAGAATGAGCGTCTTACTTTTTTGTTTCTTCTTCAGATTCTTCTTTGTCGTCTTGTAAAGCATTAGTTTGGTCGTTTACTTCGTCAGCAACAACTTTCACTAATCCAGCACCTGTATCAGCCGCAGTTTGGACTAATCCAACTCCTACTTCTGCACCAGTTTGTACAATACTACCAACATCGTTTGCTACTGAACCAACAATACCACTGGCTGTGCCAGTAACAGTATCAATTGTATCTGTTGCAAGTTTTTGACCGCCGTCGATTACTGTACCTACTGTAGCACAACCTTGAGCGAACATTACAAAGAATACACTAAAAAATACATTTTTCAATTTATTCATCTTTTCTCCTATATATAAGATTGTTATAAAACCATCTGTTGTTATAACATAATATATTTATCACTATACTAAATTCTAAGATCGTTTAAAGGTTGGCCGCCTATGCTATTTAGATCAGCATTCCATAATTCGTCCAATAAAATTTGTCTAGTACTTTCGTTGTCTGTGGCGTGTATCAACATTATTAAATTGTCTCTGTTTGATTGTTCTATCAAATATATTAATTCTACCCACTTATATAATAACATAAACATTGCAGGTATACATATTATTTTTGTTACAAGTAGTGGATAAAAATATGCAAGAATAAAAACATGACCACCTAATAAAGTGTAGGCGTATATTTTTAAACTTTTAGTGTATTTTGTTAGCATAATCTATTTCTAAGGGGGAATCCATTACATAAAGACCTATATTTGGTGCTAAAAATGTATTATCATATAAGAACATTGATCGGTCTGTAAATCCGGAGTCTTTATGTACTTCGTGTATAAGAGCCAATACTATACCCATGTAAGCACATGGAATAAAAAATATAAATAATATTAATGATATTGTAGGATACAATGCTATAAACAAAAGTACATGACCCATTGTAAATATACCGCCATACACTCGCAGGCTATTAGTATATTTACTGATCATATGGCCTTTGCCTATCAGACTGTTCTTCTAACTCTTCCTTTATGAGGAATCGCACATATTCGTCTGCATTAGTCAAATTATAATCTGATACTATTGCAAATAAAAGTGTAATGAATACTAAAGTCATTACAACTGACAGATATAAATTTATTCCGGCTGTTATTTTCAGCCATTTTATCATATGTTTCATAGGTTAATATATTGTAGCAGAAAAAGTACTGCTTGTCAAGTGTTTAAGACAACCTTCGTTGTATCCACTTAAACCCTGCATAGATACTTAATCCGTATACTGCCATAATTGTTAATGGTATTGAAAAAGATAACAATGTCCAGAAGTCTAAGAACAATAAATCTTTTGTAAAGTCTACTAATACTTCTGCATCACCGGCTGGCTCAATAGTTTGAGTGGCAGGATTATATTCCATGTCAGCACCAATCATCATTTCATTAAATGTTTCTTTAGGAATACACATTAATTCAGCAGGACAACCGTCCTCACTATATACTGTTCCTATTGGATTACCAAATTCGTCTAAGTCCATAATTAGTTGCCTTGTGTTACTGTTACTGCACACCCACCTGCAGTTACGCAAGTTTGACTAAGTGTGTAACTTTGATTTATGGAGCCTTGTTGTAATAGTGTTACTGCGGAAGACTGGCTTCCGTATAAATT
>TARA_R110001592_G_scaffold52689_2_pt1 | contig 18397 bp, 17 predicted proteins | sample TARA_R110001592 | Tara Oceans TARA_R110001592 (sample SAMEA4398387) | marine metagenome | biome: Polar Biome; feature: [SRF] surface water layer (ENVO:00010504); material: water (ENVO:00002006), including particulate matter (ENVO:01000060) such as... | depth 5 m | reverse complement strand
GCAAATGCTATTTTTGATGAGTTTAATAAAGTGCCAATGCCTCCTCAACCAGTTAATGAAGAGGATATAGACGCAATATTAGCTTACATTAAAACGCCTCCAGTAAAAGAAGGTGCAAAGCAAGCTGAAGTTGTCGCTACTGGTGATACAGAAGATCATTCAAATACTACAATGATTATTTTAATAGTTATTGTTGTTGTTTTAGCAATCTTATTATTTATTTTAAATAAATCCAGAGTATCAATTGCAAAGTTAGCAGCAGAAAAAGAAGGAGTCCCATTTAATGGACCAGTTTCTTTAATGGATGCTTGTAGGTTAACAATTAGCAATAATAAAGGAATTGTTGCTGCAGTTGTAATTGTGTTGTTTTTTGGAGGACTAGTTAAGTTAATGGATGGAGCATTTGTTATTGGGGTGCATACAGGGTATAAGCCTGAGCAACCAATTAAATTTTCTCATAAAGTCCACGCTGGAGATAATAAAATAGATTGTAATTACTGTCACTCTAGTGCTCGCCATAGTAAAACTTCAGGAATACCTTCGTTAAATGTTTGTATGAACTGTCATAAATTTGTTGATGGATCGAGTGGCAAAACATTTATGTATAATGGGGAAGAATACTCAATGGAAACTGAAATCAAGAAGATTCATACCGCATTGGATTATGATCCAAGCACTCAGAAATATGGAGATAACCCTCAGCCTGTAAAATGGATAAAGGTTCATAATTTACCAGATCATGTTTATTATAGTCACCAACAACACGTAACAGTTGGAAAACAAAAATGTCAGACTTGTCACGGTCCTGTTGAAGAAATGGATGTTGTTGAACAATATTCGCCATTAACAATGAAATGGTGTATCCAATGTCATGCTGAAACAGGTGTTGCTACTGTAGGAAATGGTTATTACGATGAAATGCACTCAAGAATGACAGAAGAATACAAAGAGAAATGGCTTGGAGACGATAAACTTACAGTTGAAGAGATTGGTGGTTGGGAATGTGCAAAATGTCATTATTAATTTAATTAGAATTTTAAGCTTTATATAGATTATGGCTAATACAAAAAAATACTGGAAAGGATTAGAACAATTAAATGAAGACCCTAATTTTTTAGAATCAACTAAAAATGAATTTCCGGAACATTTACCTGTAGATGAGTTTTTAGGAGATAAAGAATCCTTAGAAAATACATCTACAACAAGAAGAGATTTTTTAAAGTTTCTAGGATTTGGAGTTGCAGCTGCATCATTGGCAGCATGTGAAACACCAGTAACTAAAGCAATACCTTACTTAAATAAACCAGAAGAGGTAACTCCTGGAGTTGCTAATTTTTATGCTTCTACTTATTTCGACGGTAATGATTATGCTCCAATTTTAGTTAAAACAAGAGAAGGTCGCCCAATTTTTATTAGCGGAAACACATCATCTACTTTAACTAAAGGTGCTGTAAATGCAAGAATCAATTCTTCAGTATTATCATTGTATGATAACAATAGATTGAAAGCTCCTTTAGCAAATGGTAAAGAGGCTGATTGGTCGAGCGTAGATAAAGCAATTAAAAATGGATTATCAGGAGCTAAAAACGTAAGAATTTTATCGAGTACAATTATAAGTGATACCACTAAGCAAATAATAAACGATTTTGCAGGAGTAGAAGCAGTAGAGGGGGAAGAGCAAAAAGAAGTATTAGTACAATACAATCCTATTTCTTACTCAGGAATTTTAAATGCAAATAAAGAGTCATTTGGTAAAATGGCTATTCCTACTTATAACTTTGCAAAAGCTAAAACAATAGTTTCAGTTGGTGCAGACTTTATGAGTAACTGGTTAGATTCATTAATGTATGTTAATGATTATGCTCAAACACGTAAGCCAGAAAATGCTTGGATGTCTAAGCATTATCAAATTGAGGCTAACATGTCATTAACAGGAACTAATGCAGATGTTAGAATCCCTGTTAAACCATCAGAATATGGAGCTGTTTTAGCTCAAATTTATAGCAAATTAGGAGGAAGTGTTAGTGCTTCAGAAGCTAAATATGATGCGTTTGTAAATGCAATTGTAAAAGAATTAAAAGCTACAAAAGGTGAATCAATAGTCGTTTGTGGTTCAAACGATAAAAATGTTCAGGTGTTGGTTAATGCTATAAATTCTTTATTAGGGAATTATGGTAAAACGATTGATTTAAATCGTCATTCTAATACTAAGCAAGGAAATGATTTAGCATTAAATGCTTTAATGGCAGAAATGAATGCAGGTGAAGTTGATGCTTTGTTTATTTATGGAGTTGATCCTGTATTTACTTTAGGAGATGATTTTAAAGCTGCTTTAGCTAAAGTTAAATTAACAGTGTCATTTGCAACAAAATTGGATGATACAGCTTCTGCTTGTAAATTTGTTTGTCCTGATAATCATGGATTAGAATCATGGAATGATGCAAATCCTGTTAATGGATATTATTCTTTAGGACAACCTACAATTTCAAAATTGTTTGACACACGTCAAGCTCAAGAAAGTTTCTTAACATGGAAAGGAGATACAACTTCTTATTATGATTATTTAAGAGCTTATTGGGAAAAAAATATTTTCACACAACAATCTTCTCAATTATTCTTCACTGATTTTTGGAATAAAGTATTACATGATGGAGTTGTAGAATTTCCAGTTGAAGCTACTGAGGTTACTTCATTTAATGGAGATGTTGCTGCTGCTTATAAAGCAATTAAGACAATTAAAGGTGGAGATTTAGAAATTGAATTGACTCAAAATACAGGTATTGGAGATGGTGTTGGAGCTGATAATCCTTGGTTACAAGAAATGCCTGATCCATTAACAAAAGTTACTTGGGATAATTATGTAACTATGAATCCTGCAGAAATGCAAGAGAAAGGATACAATATTAAATTAGGTCAAGAAGAGTTGATTAATGTTGTAAATGTTACTGTTAATGGTAAAACAATTGAAAACCTTCCAGTGGTAGCTCAACCTGGTCAAGCTAAAGGAACAATAGGGGTTGCTGTTGGATATGGTAAAGTTGTAGGTAATATGTCTGAACCAACGGGTAAAAATGCTTATCCATTAGTTGCTTTAACAGAAAACGGATTAAATTATTATGGAGTAGCAACTACTACAGATGTAGATATGGATTATCACTTGGCAGCTACACAAACACAACAAACAATTATGGGTAGAGACTCTATAATTAGAGAAACTACTTTTGATACTTATAAAAAAGGAAATAAAGCTGATTTCAATCCTGCACATACTTTACTAGTGCATGAAGATGGAGAAGCTATTCAGAAAAACATTAAGGAAATTGATTTGTGGGGTGCTCAACCAGTCGAAAATATTGGTCATAGGTGGGGAATGTCAATCGATTTGAACACATGTATAGGATGTAGTGCTTGTGTTACTTCTTGTATTGCTGAAAATAATATTGCAGTTATTGGTAAGGATGAAGTAAGAAGAGGAAGAATAATGCACTGGATGAGAATAGATAGGTATTATTCTAGTGAACATCAAGAAGTAGGTAAAATTGGAGATACTCACGAAAAAACTAAAGTTGCTGAAGATTTAGGTGGTATTGGAGCTTATTCTGCAATGGAATTTGCTGCTGATAACCCAAGTGTTGTTTATCAACCAATGATGTGTCAGCATTGTAATCATGCAGGGTGTGAAACAGTTTGTCCTGTTGCAGCAACAACCCACAGTAATGAAGGTTTAAATATGATGGCTTACAACCGTTGTATAGGAACTAGATATTGTGCAAATAACTGTGCATATAAAGTAAGAAGATTTAACTGGTATAATTATAAGGCATACAATAAGTTTACTGATTTCAATCCTGCTCAAGATGATTTAGGACGTATGGTATTAAACCCAGATGTTGTTGTTCGTTCAAGAGGGGTAATGGAAAAATGTAGTATGTGTGTTCAACAAATTCAAGCAGGTAAATTAGAAGCTAAAAAAGCTGGAGCAAAAGTTGTTGATGGAGCAATTCAAACAGCTTGTTCTACAGCTTGTCCAACAAATGCCATCACATTTGGAGATTTAAATGATACTTCGAGTAAGGTTGCTGAAGGAATGAACCATGATAGATCGTATAGAGTAATTGAAGAAGTTGGTCAACAACCAAACATTTACTATCAAACTAAAGTAAGAAACTTACAAAATAACGAAGCTTAATAGTTGTTTTAATAAAATTTAAAAGAATGCATAAAGAAGCCGCAATAAGAGAGCCATTAATTTTAGGGAATGACATTACTTATTCTAAGATAACTAATGACGTTCTACATACTATTGAACATTCTCCAACAAAAATGTGGAAAATATTGATGACCATAGCAGTAATAATTGCTTTATGGGGAGTTGGATCAATATTATATTTATTAGGAGTAGGAATTGGTACTTGGGGTCTAAACAACACTGTTGGTTGGGCTTGGGATATTACTAACTTTGTTTGGTGGGTTGGAATTGGTCACGCAGGTACGCTAATTTCTGCCGTGTTATTGTTATTTCGTCAAAAATGGAGGATGGCAATTAACCGACCAGCAGAAGCAATGACAATTTTTGCCGTATTTATGGCAGGAACATTCCCAATGATACATATGGGAAGGATTTGGATGGCTTATTGGGTGTTACCATTACCAAATCAATTTGGTTCATTATGGGTAAACTTTAACTCTCCTTTATTATGGGATGTATTTGCAATTAGTACTTATATGTCAGTTTCTTTAGTTTTCTGGTACATAGGTTTAATTCCAGATTTTGCATCAATTAGAGATAGAGCTAAAAAACCAGTGCCAAAACTAATGTATGCATTATTAAGTTTTGGATGGACTGGAAACGCAAAAGCATGGCAAAGATTTGAAGAAGTTTCTTTAGTATTAGCTGGTTTAGCAACACCTTTAGTATTCTCAGTTCACTCTATTGTATCAATGGATTTTGCTACATCAGTTATACCAGGTTGGCATACAACGATATTTCCACCTTACTTTGTCGCAGGAGCTGTATTTTCAGGTTTTGCCATGGTGCAAACCTTAATGCTAATTGTAAGGAAAGCGATGAGATTAGAAGCTTATGTTACGATTAAACACATTGAATACATGAACATTGTAATTATTGTTACGGGTTCTATTGTTGGAGTGGCCTATTTAACGGAGTTATTTATGTCTTATTATTCTGGAGTTGAGTACGAATCTTATGCATTCATTAATCGTTTCTCTGGACCTTATGCTTGGGCTTATTGGTCAATGATGACATGTAATGTTGTTTCACCACACTTATTTTGGTTTAAAAAACTAAGAACTAGCTTAGGTTTCACATTCTTTATGTCAATTATTGTAAATATTGGAATGTGGTTCGAAAGATTTGTAATTATTGTAACATCAGTACACAGAGATTATTTACCATCAAGTTGGTCTATGTTCTATCCTACATGGGTTGATATAGGTGTATATATTGGTACAATTGGTATATTCTCAGTATTCTATTTATTGTTTTTAAAATATTTCCCTGTGTTAGCATTTAACGAAGTGAAGAGTATTTTAAAATCTTCAGGTGAAAAATATAAGAATATGTCGGATGAAGAATTTCATGAATTACATCCAGTAAAGAAATAAGAGTTAATAGATATAATTATAGAATATTTAAACTATGTCAAGCAAAAAAATATATGCAATTTATGATGATGACTATGTGCTTTTAGAAAGTGCTAAACATCTTGTTGCTAAAGGAATTTATATTAGAGATGTATTTTCTCCTTTTCCAATTCACGGATTAGATCCAGTGATTGGGTTAAAAAGAACTAGAATAGCAATTACTGCATTTATCTATGGGATGATTGGTGTATCTTTAGCGTGTTTAGGAATGTGGTTTTTTATGATACAAGATTGGCCTTTAAACATTGGAGGTAAGCCTAATTTCTCATTGTGGGAAAATATGCCATCTTTTATTCCTGTAACATTTGAGTTTGGAGTTCTTTGTGCTGCACACGGTATGGCAATTACTTATTTATTAAGAAATTGGACTTTACCTGGGTTTAAAGCAAGAAATCCTTATAAAAGAACAACTGACGACTGGTTTGTAATGGAAATACACACTCATGATAATGAGGCAAGTGAGGAAGAAATTAAAGCATTAATCAACGAGACTTGTGTTTTAGAAGTTGATGTAAAAAATTCATAATTATAGAAGTATGAAAAAGAAGTATCAAAATATAATTGCCAAACTTACACTAGCTTTAGTTGTAGTTTCAGTTTTTTCATGTAAAGAAAAAAATGGTTTAGCACCAGAATATATGCCTGACATGTATCGTTCGCCAGCTATTGAACCATATGTTGATTATGGTGATTTAATGGATAGAACAAATGAAGAATTAACCAATAAAATGTCTGTTCGTCAGCCAGTGCAAGGAACTATACCTAGAGGTTTTACTCCTTATGGATATGAAAATACGGCTGAAGGATATATCTTGGCAGGTGAAAACCTAAAAAATCCAATCCAATTTAATGAAACTGTTGGGAAAGAAGGGAAAGAGTTATACGGAATGTTTTGTGTTCATTGTCACGGTAAAACAGGACAAGGAGATGGAATCTTAGTAGAAAGAGAAAAGTTCCCTCCGCTACCAGTTAAATTTAAAGAAGGATTAGATATTTCTGAAGGGAAAATGTTCCATTCTATTACATACGGTAAAGGATTGATGGGGTCACATTCATCTCAATTAAATAAGGAAGAAAGATGGAAATTAGTTCATTACATTAGAACTAATTTTATGAAAGAAAACGCAATTAAAGTAACTGAGGAAGTTGTTCTTCAGGAAGAAACTGAAACTAGTGGAACTGAAGAAGTTGTTCTTCAAGAGGAAGCAGTTCACGAATAATTTGATTAAATAAAACATTAACAAAATGGAATACAAAATTTCAAGTAAAGCTAATATCACTACAATACTATTAATAGTAATAGGATTAGCTGCTTTTCTAATTGGTTTATTTACAAGCCACGGTCACACAAGTCAGAGATTATGGGCTAACCTATTGGTTAATGGTTATTTTTTCTTTACCATTTCTTTAGCGTCATTATTCTTTTTGGCACTACAGTTTATATCAGAAATGGCTTGGGGTGTCACAACTCAACGTATCTTTCAAGCTACAATGAGTTTTATGCCTTTTTCTGCTGTAGCATTGCTTTTAGTTTTTATTGGAGGGAGTTTACATTGGAATCATATTTATCACTGGATGGTAGAAGGAATTACAGACCCAACAAGTCACCATTATGATGAAATCATAGCAAATAAGTCTGCTTATTTAAATCAACCATTCTTTTGGGTTAGAACTATTGCTTATTTTGCTGTTTGGATGTTTTTTGCAAATTGGTTTAGAAAAAAATCATTAGCAGAAGATCAATTATCTTTAGCTAAAGGTGAAACATCTCCAATCTACAAAAAAAGTATATTTATGGGAGTTTTGTTTGTTGCATTTTTTGCTTATACATCATCATCTTCAGCATGGGACTGGTTAATGTCTATTGATGTTCACTGGTTTAGTACTATGTATGGATGGTATTCATTTTCTGGGATGTGGATTTCTTCTATGATTGTGGTTCTTTTATTAGTATTATATTTAAAATCACAAGGGTATTTAAAAGAGGTTAACGATAGTCATATTCATGATTTAGGTAAATGGATGTTTGCTATAAGTATGTTATGGTCTTATTTATGGTTTTCACAATTTATGTTAATTTGGTATTCTGATATACCAGAAGAAGTAACCTATTATATTGAAAGATTTAATGACTATAAATTGTTATATATGGGAACATTTTTTGTTAATTTTATTTTACCATTTTTCGTTTTAATGTCTAGAGATGCTAAGAAAAATGTAATATTCTTAGTCCCTGTTGCTTTGATTTTATTTTTCACTCACTGGTTAGATGTATTAACTATGGTTTTACCAGGAACAATGCATAATCATGGAGGTTTAGGAGCAATTGAAATAGGAATGTTCTTAATGTTTTTAGGAGCTTTCTTAATGGTAACTTTAAGATCAATAGCTAAAGCCCCATTAATGACTAAAAATCATCCTATGTATGATGAAAGTGTTCATTTACATACGTAAACAAAAATAAAGTACTAATTAAAGCCCATCTTTATTGGGCTTTTTTTATGATATAAAATGAGTACATGTATTGGTAATTGTGTGGGTTGTGCAAAAATTAATCATTCATTATTTGATGATTTGAATGATAATGAATTGAAAACAATAAATCAGTTTCGAATAAAATATGACTTTAAAAAAGGTGAATACCTTTATAAAGAAGGCGAACCAATAAAAGGATTAATATGCTTAAATCAGGGTAAGGTTAAAGTTGTAAAAAAAGGTAATATAGAAGAAGAGTTTATAGTCAAATTTCATAAACCTGTCGATTTTGTTGGTTTTGATGATTTAATGTATGATGGTATTTGTTCTTCCTCTACCGTTGCTCTTGAAGATGTTTCTATTTGCATTATAAAAAAAGAGCAATTTTTTAATGTAATAAGCCAAAACTCTGAATTAGCTTTAAAAATAATATCAAATCAATCAAAAAAAACAATAGAGTACCAAGATAAATTTTTAAATGTTGCTCAACAAAATATAGAAGCTAGGTTAGCTTTCTCTTTAAATCAACTTGTAGAGTTTTTTGGGTTTGAAAAAGACAATAAAACAATTGCTGTTAGTTTAAAACGAAAAGAAATTGCTGCAATTTCAAACATGAATACTGCTAATGTAATTAGATGTTTGTCTAATTTAAAAGATAAAAAAATAATTGATACTTATAGTAGGAAAATTATAATTTTGAATTACGATTTATTAAAACAATTATTTAACTAAATTAGTATCAGTATAAATAACCTATTTTTGATAAAATATTTGCATACAAATTTGCAAGAAAACATAGGAATTTATATTTTCGGCAAATCTATTATGTTGTGTAACATAAAAATTAAATTAACAATAAAGAAAGTCTAAAATTATGATGGCTATAATTATAACAGTAGTAGTATTATTGGTAATAGTTACTGGGGTTCAGATATTGAAAATAGCAGAGTTAAAAGCTATAAGTCAAGGTGAAAAAATTTACGAAGTGTCTGAGAAAGAAAGTAAATCACAAGCTTACTTGATGCTGGTGTTCTTAGTATTTTACTTTGGATTTTTTGCATGGCAAGTAGTTGCTTATGGTGATAGAATGTTGCCTGTTTCTGCATCAGCTCATGGAGTAGGTATTGATAGTTTAATGACCGTTACGATGGCTTTTATTATACCTGTTTTTATTATTACTCATATTCTATTGTTTTGGTTTGCATATAAATATACTTATAGTTCAAAAAGAAAAGCTACTTTTTTCTCTCATAGCAATAAATTAGAGATGATATGGACAATTATACCATCTTTAGCCCTAACTGTTTTAATTCTTTATGGATTAAGTAATTGGAATAGTATTATGACTCCTGTTGCTGAAGATGAAGAGCATGTTTTAATTGAGTTAGTTGGACAACAATTTTCTTGGGGAGCTAGATATGCAGGTGAAGATGGAAAATTAGGCAGAGCAAATGTTAACTATATTGAAGGAACAAATTTCATTGGAGTGGATGCAAGTGATGCAAATGCAAATGATGATGTAATTGTAAAAGGAGAGTTTCATTTACCAGTAAATGTTCCTGTACAATTTGTTTTTAGATCAAGTGATGTTATGCATAGTGCTTATATGCCTCACTTTAGAGCTCAAATGAACTGTGTTCCTGGATTAAAAACACAATTTAATTTTGTTCCTACAATTACAACAAAAGAAATGAAAGAAATTACTGGAAATGAAGATTTTGAATATATTTTACTTTGTAATAAAATTTGTGGTGCAGCTCACTACAATATGCAAATGAATATTATTGTTGAAAGTAAAGAAGATTACGAAAAATGGTTGGCAGACCAAAAAACTTTTGCTGCTAATTAATTCATATAACACTTATTTAATAGAGATAAAATAATGAGTACACATCACCATCATCAAGAAGATTTTTTATTTAAATATATCTTTAGTACTGATCATAAAATGATTGCTAAACAGTTTCTGATAACTGGATTTATCATGGGCTTTATCGGTATGATTATGTCAACCCTATTTAGATTACAATTAGGTTGGCCAGGAGAAAGTTTTTGGTTAGTAGATGCTTTAATGGGATCATGGGCCGAAAATGGAGTTATGGCACCAGATAAGTACTTGGCATTAGTTACAATGCACGGTACAATTATGGTATTCTTCCTTTTAACTGCCGGGTTGAGTGGTACATTTAGTAATTTACTTATTCCACTTCAAATTGGAGCAAGAGATATGGCTTCAGGTTTCTTAAACATGTTGTCTTACTGGTTTTTCTTTTTGTCATCAGTTTTAATGCTTATCTCATTATTAGTTGAAGGTGGAGCAGCATCAGCTGGATGGACTATTTATCCTCCTTTGAGTGCATTACCTCAAGCAATACCTGGCTCAGGTTTAGGAATGACATTATGGTTGGTTGCTATGTCTGTATTTATTGTTTCTTCATTATTAGGAAGTTTAAATTACATTGTAACGATATTTAACCTAAGAACTAAAGGCATGAGTATGACTCGTTTACCTTTAACTATTTGGGCATTTTTATTAACAGCAATTATTGGTGTTTTATCATTCCCAATTTTATTAGCAGCTGCTTTATTATTAGTGTTTGATAGAAGTTTTGGAACAAGTTTCTATTTATCAGATATTTATATTGGTGGTCAGGTTTTAGAGCATACAGGTGGTAGCCCAATTTTATTTGAACACTTATTCTGGTTCTTAGGTCACCCAGAGGTATATATTGTATTATTACCTGCATTAGGAATAACATCAGAAATTATATCTACAATGTCAAGAAAACCAATTTTTGGTTATAGAGCAATGATAGGTTCTATGATGGCAATAGCATTCTTATCATTTATCGTATGGGGTCACCACATGTTTGTAACAGGGATGAATCCTTTCTTAGGAGCTGTATTTACATTTACAACTTTATTAATTGCTATCCCTTCAGCTGTTAAGGTGTTTAACTACATTACTACTTTATGGAAAGGAAATATTATTTATTCTCCAGCCTCTTTATTTAGTATTGGATTGGTATCTACATTTATTTCTGGAGGTGTTACTGGGTTAGTACTTGGTGATTCAGCATTAGATATTAATGTTCATGATACTTATTTCGTTATTGGACACTTTCATATCGTAATGGGATTATCTGCCATATTTGGAATGTTTGCTGGTGTGTATCATTGGTTCCCAAAATTATTTGGTAGAATGATGAACAATAAATTAGGAAGCCTACACTTTTGGGTAACAATAGTAAGTGCTTATGGCGTATTTTTCCCAATGCACTTTTTAGGATTAGCTGGTGTACCTAGAAGATACTACACCAACTCGGAATTTCCATTATTTGATAATCTAGTAGATATTAATGAGTTGATCTCTATGTTTGCAATAGTTGCAGCTTTAGGTCAGTTATTGTTCTTATTTAACTTTGTATATAGTGCTTTAAGAGGACCAAGAGCCCCTCAAAACCCATGGAGAGCTAATTCGTTAGAATGGACAGCTCCTGTTGAACATATTCATGGAAACTGGTATGGAGATATTCCTGAGGTTCACAGATGGGCTTATGATTACAGTAAAGTTGATGAAAATGGAGAATATGTTGGTGGAGATGATTTTATCCCTCAAACTACTCCATTAGGAGATAATGAAAAAGATGGTGGACACTAAGAAATAAAATGTCAAGTATAACGATAGAAAATATTAATTCAAAAGCTGATTTAAAGCGTAAAACTGCAAAACCTTTGTTATGGATAGGTATTGTAAGTATCATTATGTTTTTTAGTGGATGGACTAGTGCTGTTATCGTTAGTAAAGGAGGAGCACCAGATTGGTTAAATATTAATTTACCATCAGCTTTCACATACAGTACATTTATTATAGTTTTAAGTAGTTTGTTTTTTCATTTTGGGCTAATAGCAATAAAAAAAGACCAAAAAAGTCTTTTAAAAGTGTTGGTTCTATTAACATTATTTGCTGGTATCGGTTTTGTAATCAGTCAGTTTTTAGGATGGAAAAGTTTATACAATGAAGGGATTGTTGCTACAGGAAGTGAAAGCACAAATGCAAGTTCTTATTTATATTTAATTACAGCATTTCATGTGTTACACCTATTGGCAGGAATTATTAGTTTAATTGTAGTAAGTGTAAAATCATTTTTAGGAAAATATAGCTCAACAAACTATTTAGGAGTTGAGTTAAGTTTAATCTATTGGCACTTTTTGGGTGCATTATGGATTTACTTATTTTTCTTTTTAAAATATATAGCTTAAGTTTAATTATTAATAAAAAATAATATGTCAAATACAGTATCGATAGACAGTAAAACAGCATGGGCAGGAGATAATAAATCTCCATTTGGTGCAAGTTATGGAAAGCTTATGATGTGGTTTTTCCTAATGTCTGATGCATTGTCATTTACTGGGTTTTTATCAGCTTACGGTTTTTACCGTCACTATTACGGTTCATTATGGCCAACTGCAGAAAATGTGTTTACTCATTTTCCTTTTATGCATGGTGACCACCCATTGCTTTATGTAGCATTAATGACTTTTATTCTTATTATGAGTTCGGTTACAATGGTGTTAGCTGTTGAAGCTGGGCATCGTATGGATAAGAAAGGAGTTACATTATGGATGTTGCTAACTTTAGTAGGTGGTGCTATATTCTTAGGTTCTCAAGCTTGGGAATGGGGTCATTTTATTCATGGTACTGAATTAGGAGCTATAGAATTAGGTAGAGGGTCATTTTTATTACCTGATGGATCTGTTGAGTTAACGAAAGGAGTAATTGCTAGATGGGCTGATGAGTCTAAAGAGGTATTATTATTACCTTGGAGAGAAATTGCAGGAGATGTTACTTCTCCATATTTACAATTGACAGGGCAAGCATTAACTGAAGCTGTTGAAAATGGAAAAGCAATTCATGGTGCAAATTTAACTCACAATGAATATGGTCATCCCCTATTTGGTGATTTCTTTTTCTTTATTACAGGTTTTCACGGAACTCACGTTTTGAGTGGTGTGGTCTTAAATTTTATAATTTTCGTTAATGTAATAATGGGAACTTATGAAAAAAGAGGCCATTACGAAATGGTTGAAAAAGTTGGATTATATTGGCACTTTGTAGATTTAGTTTGGGTGTTTGTATTTACATTCTTCTATTTAGTTTAATTTATAAAAAAGAAACATTATGTCACATTCAGAAGATAAACCTTACGAGTACGCTGTACATCATTCAGAAGAAGAAGGTAAAAAAACTAGAAAAAGAATTTGGTTAATATTTTGGGTATTACTTGCTATTACTACTGCAGAAGTAATGTTAGGTATATTTTGGAAGGAAATAGGTATTGGTTGGGCTTTTGTTAAAATGACCTTTATAATTTTAACAATTATTAAAGCTTTTTATATCGTTTCAGAATATATGCACCTTAAACATGAAAATACTTGGTTGAAAAATACACTTATTATTCCTTACGTATTATTTGCGTTGTATTTATTATATCACATTTTTACCGAAGGAGTTTATTCAGAAATGATGGAAAACTGGTTGTATTAAAATAATTCAATAAATAACTTATATTAAAGAGATCACAAGTAAATTTGTGGTCTCTTTTAATTTTATAACAATGACATTTTTCAAAAAATTTAAAAAAGTATTTTATCTCTTTGCAATATTATTGTTACCCTCTATTATGTATTTAATGTTGTATAGTGGGGAGCATAAATTTCACCGATTACCTTTCGTTGGCCCTAGAGAAGCAGTTTTAAATGAAGAAGGAAAATATGATACAACTTATCATCAAATCCCATATTTTGAGTTTATAAATCAAGATGGTAAAAAGGTAACAAGAGACGATATGTTAGGTCATGTATATCTTGCAGATTTCTTTTTTGTGACTTGTCCAACAATTTGCCCTAAGATGACAACGAATATGAGTTATATTCAAGAAAACTTTAAGGATAGAAAAGAACTTAGGTTTTTGTCAATTACAGTAAACCCAGAACATGATTCTGTACCAGTTTTAGCAGAATATGCTAAAAAAGTTCATGCAAATACAGAAAATTGGGATTTTGTAACAGGGAATAAAGATGAAATTTATGATGTTGCTTTTAATGGTTTTTTTGTGAGTACAATGCGTGATTCAATCGCGCCAGGAGGATTCTTACATTCGAGTATGTTAATTTTAGTTGATAAACAAGGACATATTAGAGGCTATTTTGATGGAACAGTTCATAAAGAGATTAAGGAAAAACTAACGGATGCTATAGACATTTTATATAAAGAAGAGTTTGTTCCTTTAAAAGGGAGTACTAAAAACAAAATTGAGCAAAAACGATAATAGTTAAATTCTTAACTTTGAATTATGCGAATTGCAAAACATATAGTACTGGTAATTTTATTTTTTGGAATTACGATTGCAACATTTGCTCAGTGTGCAATGTGTAAAGCTGTTGCCGAATCTGATTTAGCAGGAGGAGGAACAGCTGCTAAAGGAATAAATGAAGGAATTTTATACTTAATGTTTATTCCCTATATATTGATTGGAGGTGCAGGTTATTTTATTTATAAACACTACAAGAAAAATAAGTCAGCAGTTTAAGAATTTATATAATGATAATAATCAGAACGTATTTTCTTTTACTCTTCTTTCTTTTCCCATTTTCATTTTATTGCCAAACTAATCAGCAGGTAGGTATTTTTGAAGAAGATTTTAGAACGTCATTTAAAACAAAACCAAAACTGGATATTAAATTAGATACTCGGTTTTCATTTATTGCAGCAAGCGATATAAGAACAACTGGCGTGAAACTTGGACTAAGTTTTAATAGCAAATTTAAGACGGGACTAGGCTACAACCGACTAATATCCCCTTCTAAATCATCAATAATAAAAGATGATGTAAAATATAAAGCTGATTTGTATTATGAATATATTTCTCCATATTTAGAATACATTTATCATAACAGTAAGAAATGGGAGTTTAATATTTCTATACAATTTGGGGTAGGAAGAGGATATTACCAATATTTTAATACATTAACTGAAGCTAAAGAAAAAATAAATCAGTCTTTTATTCTTTCTTATGAACCATCAATGCTTATCGATTATAAAATAGTTAAATGGGTTGGACTCGGTTCAGGAATTGGTTATCGTTTAATATTATATAAAAACAAAAACATATCTGAACATTTAACTTCACCAGTATTTATTTTTAAAGTTAAAATATATTTAGGTGAAATTGTAAGAACGTTTACAGGAAAAGAAATTCAAGCAGAATAATAAATTACCTTAGCACACGAACTTCCTCAACTGAATATTTATTAAATTTGGGTTATGAATGAAAATCTTGATGCAAACGATTATAATTATACTCCCAATGAAAAGGAGTATGAAAAAGCATTAAGACCATTATCTTTTGTAGATTTTACGGGTCAAAAACCCGTGATTGATAACCTGAAAGTTTTTGTTGAAGCAGCTAAGCAAAGAGATGAAGCATTAGATCATGTGTTATTACATGGACCTCCAGGACTAGGAAAAACTACTTTAGCTAATATTATTGCCAACGAGTTAAACGTTGGATTTAAAATTACTTCAGGGCCAGTTTTAGAAAAACCAGGCGATTTAGCAGGATTATTAACCAATCTTGAAGAAGGCGATGTGTTGTTTATTGATGAAATACATCGTTTATCGGCTGTAGTAGAAGAATATTTATATTCGGCAATGGAAGATTATAGAATTGATATTATGATTGATTCTGGACCAAATGCAAGAAGTGTTCAAATAGACTTAAATCCTTTTACTTTAGTTGGAGCAACAACAAGAACAGGCTTGTTGACATCTCCCTTGAGAGCTCGTTTTGGAATTACTTCTCGATTAGAATATTACGACACCAATTTATTAGCTAAGATTATTCAACGTTCTTCCGATATTTTAAAAGTAGTTATTGATGAAGATGCCGCTTATGAAATTGCAGGAAGAAGTCGAGGAACACCACGTATTTCAAATTCTTTATTAAGAAGAATAAGAGATTTTGCACAAGTAAAAGGAGATGGAACAGTTACAAAAGAAATTTCACTATATGGATTGAATGCTTTAAATGTTGATAAGCACGGGTTGGATGATATGGATAACCGTATATTAACAACCATTATCGATAAATTTAAAGGAGGCCCAGTTGGGTTGACTACAATAGCTACAGCAGTAAGTGAGCAAGCAGGAACCATTGAAGAAGTGTACGAACCTTTTTTAATTAAAGAAGGGTTTATTATGCGAACTCCAAGAGGAAGAGAAGTAACCGAAAAAGCTTACAAACATTTAGGAAGAATCAAAAATCCAAGTCAAGGGAATTTGTTTTGACAATATTGTCATGACGAGCACGTTTTGTGGAAGCAAAAGCCTCTATGCATCTGTTAATTGGTTCATTCTGGTTCAGTCACTCGGCTCCAACCGAGAGATTTATATTTAAGCTATCTTTGATAGTAATAAATTAAGTTTGCTACAAGCAAAATAAATACTTGTCACTCGGTAAAACCGAGCGACTGAAAAGTATCTTTTATGAATAAAAAGACACAATATCAATTATTAGTTCAAAAAAGAAAATCTTGTTTTGATTGTAAAGAGTTGACAGGTGGGTTTGTAAATCAATCATGTACAGATTTTGACACAAATGAAATAGGGAATTTTTCAATGTGGGCAAATAACCTTGATGCAGAGGTGGTTATCATTGGGCAGGATTGTTCCAATCAAGAGACTTTTAATAACGATGAAGGTGAAATTCAACCAATAAATGATAAGTGGAAAAATGGAGATGAAATAAATAAATACGCTACAATAACCAATTATTATTTGAGAGAGTTAACAAAAGAATTAGGGTTAGATTTAGGGTTACCAACCGAACAATCAAATAACAAAATATTTTTAACAAATGCTGTGCTTTGTTTAAAGAATGGAGGAATGAATGCCTCTATTCCAAAAGGAGTTTATAAAACTTGTGGAGAAAATTTCCTTAAACCACTTATTGAAATAATTAAGCCTAAAGCTATAATTACTCTAGGAAAAACAGCGACAGAAGCTTTGATTTTAGCATTTAATGATAAAATTAATAATAGTAAAGAAATTTCAAAAAAGTCGTTTAAAGAAATATTTAAAACTGGAAAGTTTAAAATTGAAGGACAAAATATTTATGTGTTTCCTGTTTATCATCCTGGAAGGTTCGGACAAATGAATAGAAAAAAAGGCGTTAATACTGATGGAACGGGATTTGATTTACAAAAAGAAGATTGGAAAGTGATTAAAGGGTTTATATCGTATAAAAATTGAATTCCTTTAAAACCAAATACACTCAACAAATCAAAAACGAAGCAACTCGCTTAGGTTTTTCTTTTTGTGGTATTGCCAAAGCAGAGTTTTTAGAAGGCGAAGCCCCTCGATTAGAGAAATGGTTAAACCAAAATATGCATGGCAAAATGCAGTACATGGAAAACTATTTCGATAAACGTTTAGACCCCACAAAATTGGTTGAAGGATCGAAGTCCGTAATCTCATTAATGTATAATTATTTTCCCGAAAAGGAGCAAAGAGAAGATACTTTTAAGATTTCTAAATATGCTTATGGACAAGATTATCATCCTATGATAAAAAAGAAATTAAAAGAATTCGTCAACTTTATTCATGAAGAAATTGGGGAGGTTAATGCAGAAATATATGTCGATTCAGCACCAGTTTTAGATAGAGCTTGGGCAAAAAAAAGTGGGTTAGGTTGGATAGGTAAAAACGCAATGTTAATCCATCCCAAAAATGGATCATTCTTTTTTTTAGCAGAAATTATTTTGGATTTAGAATTGGATTACGACAATCCGATTAAGGATTATTGTGGAACTTGTACAGCATGTATTGATGCTTGCCCCACGAAAGCAATTTTACCAGGAAAAGTAGTGGATGGAAGTAAATGTATTTCTTATTTTACAATTGAATTGAAAGACGAAATTCTCCCAAATGAATTAAAAGGTAAGTTTAATGATTGGATGTTTGGTTGTGATATTTGCCAGGATGTTTGTCCATGGAATAGATTTTCAAAACCACATAATGAGCCATTATTTAATCCACATCCAAAATTGTTAGATTATTCAAAAGAGGAATGGATAGATATTACAGAAAATATTTATCGAGAAATATTTAAGAAATCACCAGTTAAGCGAACTAAGTTTAAGGGGATAAAAAGGAATGTTGATTTTCTGGAGAAGTAGTAAGTGGTCAGTAATTAGT
>TARA_R110001592_G_scaffold42521_3_pt1 | contig 18398 bp, 11 predicted proteins | sample TARA_R110001592 | Tara Oceans TARA_R110001592 (sample SAMEA4398387) | marine metagenome | biome: Polar Biome; feature: [SRF] surface water layer (ENVO:00010504); material: water (ENVO:00002006), including particulate matter (ENVO:01000060) such as... | depth 5 m | reverse complement strand
GAACCGAGTTCGTCTTGGGCGATGAGGCTCGACGGATCGTCCAGTGCGCCCGGCGCCATGACCCGCATGATTGCCATTGAGAGGAATGGCTGTCCCCCCTTGGCCTGCGGTGCGGGAATGAACATGTCGATATCGACGGAGTTGACTTTGCTCGCAGGCGACAGGTGAGGGTGGATGGAAATTTCCATGACTGGCGCAGCGACATCTGCCATAGGCGCCACCGGGTTTTCCGACTTGGTGCTCATGCACCCAACGATGCTGAGCAAGGCAATGGCGCTGAGTGAGACAAGGGCAGGCTGGACTCGGCGGAGGGAAAAGGGTGGCATGGGCGGTCCTCTGGGCAGGCAGGGGCGTGCGCCCCATATGGTGCAACTCTAGCGCACACGGTTGCATTATTTAGTCAAATTGCGCGCGCATTCCGGACGAGTCGGGCAAGCCTATTCCCGATCGCAATCCCTGGCGCATGACGCGTCCGCAATTCTCCGGGGCAGCCTTTGGCAAGATGTATGCTCCCCCGCAAAATCTGGCGGTGAAATTATGCGCGATCAAGCCATCTTGGCGGGCAATGGATTAGCTCTTGCGTCCCCCTCCTGAGAGGCTGCACGCTGACACACTACTGCAGGAGATCCGAATGGCCCTTCAATACAAAGCGATGCGGCGAGAAGGTGCGGGCCGAATGCCGGCCCCATTCATTTTCGTGGTAGCAGGCCTTTGTGCGGGTCTGCTCACTGCGTGCCAAGGTTCGTCAGGTCCTTCCGCGCCCGAACTTGCACCGGCCACGCCCGGCTTCAGCATGAGGCTTCATCCGACGGTCAACGCGGATGGCGATGTGGATGCGATCGAGGTGGAGTCCCTGCTGACTGGCGGTCTCGAACCAGGTGCTGACTACCTCAAACTGATGGCTCCCGTTGTTTACGTGAACGTACTGAACATTGCAGACCGCGTCACAGAACTGAAGGTGACAGACGCTCAAGGAGCCGTCGCGTTCACATTGCAGGATGATGAGCCGGTTCCCGGCGGCTATCCGTATTTTCGCCATTGGACAGCCGAGCGATCCGTCGAGTTCCCGATAAAGATCAGCTATCGCGCGCTTGTGCAGCCCGAGGGTGGCCCGCGCGGTCCCGCCTTTGGCATCCGTCCCTCGGCAGGTGGTGTCAGCGGTGCAGGCGCCGGATTCCTGCTAGTGCCGGAGAATGCGGCGTCACAAATCTCTTCTCTGGACTGGGACCTGACCGCTTTCGACAAGCCGTCAGTCGGCGTCACGACATTCGGGGAAGGGCACGTCGAGGTACCGGGGCCACCCTACAACCTGATGCAGGGCTGGATCATGGCCGGTCCTGCCGAACGATATCCGGATCCCGGTACCGACAGCAAGTTCCACGCCTATTGGCTCGGTGATTTCCCGTTCGATGAGCGGGCCGCAATGGCTTTCACCAGTGAGATGTATACCTATTTCGAGACCTATTTCGACCATCTGGACCCGGCGCCCGACTACCGCGTTTTCATGCGTTTGCTGGACACTCCGCCTTATGGCGGTGGCACGGCACTCGCAAATTCCTTCATGCTGTCGCGCGGGCCTCTGGTTGAGGGAGAGGTGGATGGTGACAGTCCCAGAACCACCTTTGTCCATGAACTTCTGCACCAATGGTCCGGCTCGCTCAGCGGCGGCGCGATTGATACGAACTGGTTCTCAGAAGGGCTGACTACGTATTTTGAATACACGCTTCCTTTCCGGTCGGGGCATATTTCCTTCGAAGAATACGTGGCTGGCCTCAACGCGCTGAGCTATAAATACTACACCGGCAAGGCGCGTGACTGGTCGATCGGCGATATAAAGAAAGTGGGTTTCGGAGATGACGAGATACGTCATGTGCCATACCAGCGCGGCGCGCTTTACTTTGCCGATCTCGATTCGCGGCTTCGCAAGGCGTCGGGAGGCCAAGCCGGCCTGCACCATTTTCTTGGCCCGGTCCTGAAGGCGCGCGAGGCCGGGGACGTTGACTTGACCACTTCAGCCTGGAGCCAGTTCGTTTCCGATGTACTGGAGGATGACGAATTGGCCTTTGTTCAGGCCCTTCATACCGATGGCATGACCTTCTTCCCGGCTCCGGACAGTTTCGGGCGATGTGTCGTCGGCGAGCGGACTGTATTCGAACGCGACGGTAAGCGCTTTGAGGGGATACGCTGGGCTCCCGCACCCGACATTGCACCAGACTCCTGTTTGGAGGAAGACTGAAGCTGAAGCCGGTCCGGGCCAATGTTCGTCGTCAGCTCGGCCCTCGCAAGATCATTTATGCGCGCAGCGCAGTCCCAACGGCTGGCTTTGCATAAATTTTCTCACGGTCGGAACTATTCTCGGACCAAGTGACCGAAAGAGGGAGCCCGTTTCTGGCCTCGGGATTGTGGGTCAAAATATGAGGTCAGTAGCTTTGAGCGGATTCACTAATACCTTCGCCGAAGGCAGCCAGTTCAGCTATGCGCACTGGGTACGCGATGCGATTGCTCTGATGCGTTCCGGCGCGCCGGGGCAGATTGGTCTGTTCGAGAGTTCCGTTCCGGAGCCGACGACGATGCTGGCCGAAACGACCTTGCGCGCGTTTCGCTCTGGGCCGCCGAGTAGTTTCACCAGCGTTTTCATGCGTAGCCATCCTGATATCGTCTCCCACCTCGCGAGGCGTTACAATGTGCGAGCAGGCAATATCCGTTGCACAACAGGTGCGACGACCGCAGTGTCACTGGCACTTGGTGCGCTGCTGTCGGCGGGCGATACAGTTCTGATCGAGCAGCCCGGCTTCGACATATTCGCGAACTGTGCCCGCGATGCCGATCTGGAATTCGGGTTTTTCCGGCGGGAAGCCCCGTGCTTCGAGATCATTATCAGTGAGGTCCTGAAAGCGCTAACGCCCGCCACACGTATGGTTGTGCTAAGCAATCTGCACAATCCAAGCGGCGTTCTGGTCGAGTCGGATGTTCTTGCTGCTTTGGCTGAGGCTCTCAACGACAGGAACGTCCTGCTCCTGATCGATGAGGTCTATCAGGACTATGCCGGCATCGGCGCGGCAGGCCTCGACATAGAGCGCCATCCCAACGTGATCCGCATTGGCAGCCTGACAAAGACGTTCGGTCTGAGCGCGCTTCGCTGTGGCTGGATTTTCGCCAGTGGTGATGTCATGAGCCGTCTTAAAGCCCATTGCGACCGCGTTGATTTTGGCGTTTCGAAGCTTTCCCACTGCGTGGCAGCGGAAGTGCTGGCAATCGCGCACCAATATGACACTTGGCGCAGCTCCGTCATGGAAGCGTCCCTTCCGGTTACCGAAAAGGCGCTTCAAGGCATGGTTGATCGCGGGCTCCTCGAGCTTGAGCTGCCTCTGACAGGGTGTACCTGCTTTCCGAAAGTGGTCGGCGTGACGGATACACGGGCTCTCTCGCGGTGGTTGATCGCCCGCCATGGCGTGGTTGTCGTGCCAGGCGAGTGTTTCGGAATGGCGGGCCATATTCGTATTGGGTTCGCTCTGGACGCCGACAAGCTGAAAAATGGCCTTGAGCGCCTGGCAGCCGGGCTTCAGGAATACGGCGAGCTTATCGAAAACGCCGATGAACCTGCAGAGAACAGCATCAATGCCAAATAGCGCGCCCCCAAAACAGGAACTTCGCCGTGATATCGGCGTGACGGGCATTGTTGCTCTTGGCCTCGGTACGGCTGTTGGCGTTTCGGTTTACTCGGTCCTCGCGCCCGCGACACAACTGGCTGGCGCCGCGATGATCGTCTCCATGCTGCTCGCCATGGTTCCCATGTTGATCTATGCGATAATCTACGGCTTCATGGGCGCAGCAGTGCCCGTGACTGGAGCCTCATACGAGTGGCCGCGCAGGTTCGTTCACCCGTTTTTGGGGTTTATCATCAGCTGGCTCCGGATCGCCGGCAGCACGTCTGCCGTCATTGTCCTGACCATGGTCCTTGTCTCCTATGCCGGAGCGTTTGTGGCACTGCCACTCAAACCGACCATGTTCGGGCTTCTGGTTTTTGTCCTCGTCGTCAACGTGCTGGGCGTGTCCGCCGCAGCGAGGAGCCAGGGCGTGATGCTGGCAATCCTTCTCGGTACTTGTGCCCTGTTCGCATTCGGCAGTGTTCCCTCGATCCAGATGTCCAATTTCGAACCCTTTGCGAGCCACGGTGTGCTGGGAGTTTTCGCAGCCGTGCCCCTGCTTATTTCCTTGTTCCTTGGCATTGAGAGTGCCACGGAAGTGGGGGGCGAGGTGAAGAACCCGTCGCGATCAATTCCGCTTGGTATATCTATATCCATCGTGCTTACAGCAATCGTCTACCTGCTTGTGGCCGTTGCCGCTCTAGGCGTACTGGGTCCCGAGAAGCTCGGTTCATCGTCGGCACCGCTGCTCGATGCGGGCATCGCCGCGTTCGGTCCTGCTGGCCGCTACCTTATCGTCGCAAGCGCTGTCGTCGCGATTGGCAGTTCGATCAATGCGACTTTCATCATCATGTCGCGCTTTCTCTACGCCATGGCCCGTGAAGGCATGTTGCCAGCAGCACTGGCAAAGGTTTCCGGCAAACATGACGTCCCGCTGGCTGCGATCATTTGCGCCTTTGCATTTTGCTGTGTCGGCCTGTTCCTGCCGGAAAACCTGGTTTTTCTGTTCCTGGCTGTAAACATTCCGACGATCCTCAAGTATAGCGCGACATGTCTTGCGGCCGTCGGCCTGCTGCGCAGGCGCCCGGACCTGTACGAGGCGGCCCGCTTCCGGCCTACGAAGTGGATGATCTATGCGCTCGCCGTGGCTGGGGTAGGGCTGGGCATCCTTATTATTATTGCGGGCTGGTCAGCGGATTGGCGTCCCTACGCCTTGTTGCTGGCCTGGGCCTTCATGGGTTGCGTGTACTACCTGATTATGCGCCATCGCTCCGCGGCAGGAGCGGCGCGCGCGATACCTGTGACGAGTGAATGAAATATTCGCCGGGCATTATCTGGAGAATAATTGTTGCTGAGTTCCCGATGGGATCGTCCCAAATAGGATAAAAAATCCGTCATATTCTTCCTAGCGTGATGGCAGTCGGGAAGTTGGCAAACGCGTGGGTGCAGGGCCGATGGACAGTTGAACATAAGGGGTTCGAGATGAAGAATGATGTGATGTTGAAAAGCCTGCTGGGCACTTGCGCCATGGTCGCGCTTGTTCCTGCAGTGGTTTCGCCGCTTGCCTATGCGCAGGAGCCCGAAGTGGAAACCCTGTCGGCGCCGGCTGCTGAAGATGAAACGGCGACCTTGCAAACTGTTGTGATCACAGGTTCGCGTATTCGTCGTGAAGTGGCGTCTACTTCGGCGCCGGTCACGACGTTGAACAATGATGTTTTTGCCGAGCGAGGCCTGAACAGTGCAGCTGATGCCCTGAACCAGATCACGTCGCTTGTCCCGCAGTTCAATCAAGCTGCCGGTGATGGCAGCAACAGCGGTGACGGGCAGCAATACGCCGAATTGTTCGGCCTAGGCGCCGGGCGCACACTGACGCTAGTGAATGGCCGTCGCTTTGTTACGACATCCAGTGGCCTTGGCGATGCCCAGGTCGATGCGAACATCATTCCCACAGGTCTGATTGACCGGATCGAAGTGGTTCAGGCCGGCGGCGCAGCTGTGTACGGCTCTGACGCGATTGCCGGCGTGGTGAACTATATCCTCAAGGACGATTTCGAGGGTGTCGAACTCGACCTGCAGTATGGCGAAACCGAGCAAAGCAATTATGAGCAGACATCCTGGCGCCTGACGGCCGGGACCAATTTCGACAATGATCGCGGCAACGTCGCCGTGAACGTCGAAAGCTCCAGTTCGCCAGTCGCGCGCTTCTCCGACTTTACCGCTTCCAATCGTTCGCGCATCACGTCTGGCAATCCGGATGATACCGGCCCGGATGATGGCATTCCTTCGCTGACAGAAGTCATCCCGGCCTATTTCTGGAACTTCAACGGAAACGGCACGATCTATAATGCCCCGGCACCGCCCCCCTTCCTGCAGACGACGCTCGGTGGTTCCCCGATCCAGTTTTCGCCCGATGGATCGGTCATTCCATACAATCCCGGCAACATCATCGGCATCCCGTTTGCCGAAGGTGGCGACGGCACGCGCTACAGTGACCTCGCGGGTCTGCGCACGGGTGTGGACCGGCTCAGCGCCAACCTCGTCAGCCACTATGATCTCGCCCCGAATCTGCGGCTAAATTTCGAGATGCTTTACGCAAAGAATGAAGCCGAGAGCATCCCGCAGGGGTATGCGCGTACTGTCCTGAACCAGACCGATCCGGCGCTTGGTGCAATCATGTTCACGGCCAGCAACCCATATCTGACCGATGGTGCCATCGCATCGCTCTCGACCGCCAATCCGGGCTTTGCCTTCGGCGCGCCGCTCTGGCTGTCGCGTCACTTCTATGACGATCTGTTCCCCAGCAACATCCAGAAGAACGAAACCGAGATCGCGCGCGTTCAGCTTGGCCTGGATGGTGACTTTGATGCAGCCGACCGCAACTTCTACTGGTCGGTTTCCGGCAGCTTTGCCGAAGTCAATGGTTCGCAACGTGTATGGGACGCCGATGTCTCGAAGTTCAACACGGCAGTACGTGCCGTGGACGATGGCACCGGAAAAGTTGTCTGTTCGATCAATGCCGATGCCGATGCCACGAACGATGATCCAAACTGTGCGCCGCTAAACCCGTTTGGCGCAGGCAATATCAGCGAAGATGCATCGCAGTACGTGTCGGTCATGTCGGGGCAGGACTACAAGAATACACAGTTCGATTTCCTTGCCACGATCGGTACCGAAATCTATCAGCTGCCGGCTGGCGCCATCGACATGGTGCTTGCTTATGAGACGCGTAGCGAAGATGCTCGTTTCACGCCACTCAGCGCAAACCAGCTTGGCCTGATCGGGACTGGTACGCTCGAAGTGCCTACTTCTGGCGACTATAGCACCAACGAATTCTCGGCAGAGGTTCTGGTGCCGATTTTCGGCGGTGATGTCACGTTGCCCTTCGTGCAGGAATTCGAGATCAACGGCACGTACCGCTTTGTTGACAATTCGATTGCCGGCGAGGAGGCTGTCTGGAGCCTTGGCAGCCGTTGGGAAGTTGTTGACGGCTTCACGCTGCGGGCGACGAAGAGCCGAAACTTCCGCGCACCCACGTTGAATCAGCTATTCGCGCCGTCGACATCAGTTGTCGGCAATGCCGGGTATGACCCGTGCGATGCCGATCGGATCGATGCGGGTGCGAATCCAGCCATCCGCCGCGCGAATTGTGAAGCGGAGTGGGCAGCGAATCCGCAATATGGCGATTTGACAACTTTCCAGGATCCGGCAGAAAACTTTTCTGTCACGACCATCGAAACAGGCGGCAATGCCGATCTCCGCAACGAAGTGTCCGATACGACGACGTATGGCTTGGTGTTCGATCAACTGGTGATTCCGGGTCTCACCGTGTCGGTTGACCGTATCGAGATTGAGCTGACCGACGGCCTTTCGGCATTCACGACTGAAGACTTCATGGCTGCGTGCTATGACAGTGCCTCGCCATCAGATGCCGTCTGTTCGACCTTCACCCGTCTCCAGGCTGCCGACGGGTCTAACCCCGCTGGTACGGTCGCAACGGGGCGGACGACGACCTTCAATGCGGGGCAGATCATCTTCAAGGGTGAAGTCTACTACGTGAATTACGGCTTCGATCTCAAGGACGTTGCATCGTCGCTTGCGGGAGATGTTTCGCTTGGCCTCGAGGCCACTCACGTCTCGGAGTTCAGCACCTCGGTAACTGGCACGACATTCAGTCGAACCGATGATACTGTGGCAAATCCCGATTGGACGGCGCGTTTCAATGCCGGCTATTCCAATGGTCCGCTGCGGCTTTCCTACCAACTCAACTATCTCGATGATGCCCTTCGGGTTGAAGGCGCCAACATCGAGAATGACGCGAACCCATTTATCGAAAAGAATATCACGCACGACCTGTCGGCAATCTATGCTTTCGAAAACGGCCTGTCGCTCCGAGCCGGCGTGACAAACTTTACCGATGAAGGTCCGTCCTATCCGACGCTCAACTACGGAGATATTCTTGGTCGGAGATATTTCGCCGGCGTGAACTACAAGTTCTAGTCCCTCCACCCTGAGGAAGCAGTGCAAATGAATTTCAGAAAACAACCGTTTTCGGGACGTCTTCCGGGATTTGTTTGTGCTGCTTTTCTGGCGGGAATGTTTGTCCCGGCAACGGGTTGCGCGACGGCTGATGTGCCGCCTGAAGCGGCGCAGGTATCAGCTGATGCAACAGCGGGCTTTCCCGGTCCGATGTCTCGAACTGCCAAGGGCGTGTTTGGCGGCGAAACGCTAGCCTATACGGCGGCAATTGAGACTCTGCCTATCGAGATAGGCGTCGAGGGCAGGGGAGCGGACATCGTTTCATTTTCTTATGTTGCCGATCAACCATCTGCGGACCGCCCCGTCCTTTTTGTTTTCAATGGCGGACCAATTGCCGCCTCGCTCTGGCTCCACATCGGAGCGATTGGCCCTTACCGAGTATCTCTGCCGGACGACCTGACGGAACCGGCTAAGGGGATGCAGCTCGTCCCGAATGACTATTCGCCCCTCAATGTCGCGGACGTCGTGTTCTTCGATCCGGCCTCGACAGGCTACAGTCGCGTCCGGGCCGGTATCGATCCGTCCGTGTACTACTCGGTCGACGCAGATGGCGAACAATGCGCAAATTTCATCGAAGCCTGGCTCGCTGTCCACGGACGAACCGGGTCGCCTGTGTTCATCCTTGGCGAAAGCTACGGGACAATCCGTGCTGCTGAAGTCGCCGGCCAACTCGCGGAACGGGGGGCGGATCATGCCGCCGCTGGTGTGTTCCTGATGGGCCAGGCCGTGAACATCATCGAATATGCCCAGCGCAAGGAGAACATCATTTCCTATGTCGTGTCTCTGCCGACTCTTGCATCGACGGCCTGGGAACTTGGCAAGGTCGACAAGACTGACACGTCATTCGGTGCCTTCATGGCCGAGGTGAAAGCCTTCGGCGAAACTGAATACCTCACCGCGCTCTTCCGGGGCAACCAGATCGATCCCGGAGCGCGCGCTACTGTTGCTGCCAAGCTTGAAGCCTATACCGGCATTCCAGCCGCCTATTATATCAAAAACAACAACCGCATCTCGAAAGAGGACTATCGGGTTGAACTACTGAAGAGTGACGGACTGATACTCGGCCGCAGCGACGCACGATATACCGGATCGGCAGAGCCTGGTGCAGATCCCGCCAGCGTTCTGTCATCTGCCTATCAGGAGGCATTTTCCGACTACGTAAAGTTTGTATTCGGTTTTGAATTGGGTGACGATTATAAACTCTATGCCGATGTCGGGGAATGGGTTTACGGCCCGCCATCGCCGTTTGCGGCGTTTGCGTTTGGCAAGCGGCTAGATCCCGCTTTCGTCGCCAATCCTGACTTCCGTCTTGTTATCGGCAATGGCTACCAGGACACAATGACCACCGTCGGTGCAGCCGACTATGCCGTATCGCAATCCGACTGGCCGCTGGACCGGGTGCGAACCTCCTTCTACAAGGGGGGGCATATGGCCTATTCCGTCGACGAGAGCGCGAAAGCGTTCGGGGCCGACATTCGCGAATGGATCACGGGCAGGCCCTCCCCCGGCGCCGGAGAATAGGCAACGCACGTCATGTTCATCATCAGACCGGACGAGATCGCGTCGACACTGACCTATGACGCCTGTATCGGCGTGATGAAAGAGGCGATGATGCGCCTATCCGCTGGCGATTCCGAGCAGATGCTACGCCAGGTCCTTCCGCTCGATGGCGGTCGGATGTTCGGCGTGATGGCTGGCACGATGGGTCCCGGCGCGGCTTTCGGATCAAAGCTTATCTGCGTGACACCAGAGCGCGGCCCGCAGCTCGTTCCGTCGCACCAAGGGGTTGTCGTCGTGTTCGACACCGAAACCGGTGCACCTGCATGCATTGCCGAAGCGGGGACCATCACCGCGATCCGCACAGCCAGTACCAGCGCTATGGCAACTGATGTGCTGGCGCGCGCCGACAGCCGTATCCTCACCATTCTCGGCACCGGTGAGCAGGCACTCCATCACGCGCTTGCTATCCCTCATGTGCGCCAGCTGAGTGAGATCCGCATATGGGGTCGCACGCCTGACAGGGCGCAGAGCCTCGCAACCGAAGTCGAGGAGACAACCGGCGTCCCGACCCATGCCGTCGCAAGCATCGTGCACGCAGCTTCCGACGCCGACATCATCTGCACGGTCACTGCCTCGTCAGCGCCTATCCTTCTTGCCGAACACGTTAAGCCCGGCGTCCATATCAACGTCGTGGGCTCGAGCTTTGACGGTCCGCGCGAGATTGATGATGCGCTCGTTGCCCGGTCGCGCTTCTACGTCGATTCCGCGCCCTCAGTTCGAGCACAAGGCGCTGAGTTTCGGCATGCGCTGCGTAGCGGCGCTGTACGAGATAGTCATCTGCTCGGTGAAATAGGTGAAGTCTTGCTTGGCAAGATCGCCGGCCGTCAGTCGGACGCCGATGTAACGCTCTATAAATCGCTCGGCCATATCATTCAGGATATCGCCTCGGCAGAATACATCTACATCACACTGAAGGCGCAAGACCAATGACCTCACTGAAGTACCTCGCCGCTGTGCTGGCCTGCTCCGGCCTGATCGCTTGCATCACGTCCTGTGCCAGCGCCCAGGAACAGGAACTTTCTGTCTCGCCGCCCCTGGATGCCGCTGCCAAATTGGAGCGTCCTATCATCGAGCCCTATCGCAGCGTAACGCAGCACCAGATGCTTATCGGCGGGAAGATGGTCTCCTATGAAGCGATCGCCGGTGATACGACCCTTCGCGACATCCAGGGAAATCCGCGAGCGAGAATTTTCTCGTTCACATATCTGAGAACGGATGTGCCAGTGGTCGGTCGTCCGGTCCTGTTCGTGTTCAATGGAGGCCCCGGGTCGTCCTCGCTCTGGATCCACCTCGGCGCGATTGGCCCCCGGCGCGTGGTGCTGGACAACGACGTCGATCCTTCCAACACACCGCCTTTCGGCCTGGAGGACAATCCAAACAGCATACTCGATGTGGCCGACCTCGTGTTCATTGATCCCGTCGGAACGGGCTTTAGCCGTTCCGTTGACGGCGTCGATCCCAGGGCGTTCTGGGGCGTTGACGAAGATGCTGAATCCATCGCCCAATTTATAGAACTCTGGCTCAGCGAGCACGGACGCTGGAATGCGCCGAAATATGTCCTCGGTGAAAGCTATGGGTCGATGCGCGCTGCAGTGTTGCCGCGAGCGCTCATGGGCAGCCCCATCTATAATGGCGTTATGCGCGGAATAACGCTGAACGGCGTCATCCTGTTAGGCACCACGCTTGGCAGCCGTGATACATCAAACGATACGCCGCCCCCGCCGACGGCGGCTGAGCTGGCGCGCGGTCTGCCGGGCCTCGCGGTGACGGCAGCGTTTCATGAGATGACGACCTATTCCGGGGAGGATGCCGCGCAAGTCTATGCTGCGGCGCTCAGGTTTGCCGATACTGAATATGCAGATGCCTTATCGAAACATCAGACCGCTACGCTGAGCCCTGCCGAGCGCGATGTCGTTCTCGGGAAGCTCCAGGCATTCACGGGCCTCACCTCAGAACAGATTGGCGATGACCTCCATGTCGATGCACGTGAGTTCGCGAAAATTCTCCTGATGAGTCAAGGTCTCGAAGTCGGTATGTATGATAGCCGCTATACGCTACCGCTGGCCAATAGTGGTGGTGATCCGGTGGCGGACGATCCGGCCATGGGCCGCTACGTCCCCGGCTTTGTGGCCGCCTTCAACGAGATGATCCGCGACGATCTCGATGTCCATATGGACCGGCCGTACGCCGCGATCTATTGGCAAGATCTTCTGGCAAGCTGGAATTGGGAGAGGCGCGGGGTCGCGCCCGGTCAGAGTTTTGCTGTCGATCTGGCCTGGGCTCTGCGCCGCACGCCCGCCCTGCGCCTCTTCGTGGCGTCGGGCTATTATGATCTCGTCACCATGCCGACCGATGCGTATGCGGAATTGGACGATGCGGGCCTGCCATCGGATCGCGTCCGGTTTGAGAATTATGAATCCGGACACATGCTCTATCTCGGTGCCACGTCGCAGGCGTTCTCATCCGATCTGCGGGAGTTCATCACGGCAGAATAGCCGTCCGTCAGGCGCTACCGATGGCTTCAAGGAATGCCGCAATGTCATCCTGTGTGTTGAAGACCGACACCGTCGGACGGATACGGTTGCGCGAGATGGTCGTAACGATGCCAGCTGACTTCATCTTGTCGGACAGTTTCTTGTGCGCGTCCGCATAGATGCAGGTCACGATCGGTGTGCGAAAATCCGCCGGCGTTGCAAGGTCAAAGCCACGTGACGCAAGCCCCTCCCTGAGCTGAGTCGTCAGCGTCACCGCATGGGCCTGGATCGCATCGACGCCGGTAGCCATGATATAGTCAAGCGAGGCATCCAGCATGGCGATCGTCGTGTGTGAATGCGTGCCTAGCGCAAACCAGCCGGCCGCGTCATCCGTGAATGCATAGTCGACCATTCCTTCACCTGGAGAGTCGAGTGGGTACACGTGGGTCGCAAACTCACTAATACCGTAATAGCCGAAATTCGTACGCTTCAACTCGCCCATGGCGCCGCGACGGACATAGAGGAAGCCGAGACCGAAATCGCCCATGAGCCATTTATAGCTGGCGCAGCAAGCAAAATCGACGCCGCTGGCATGCAGGTCCACCGGGACGCAGCCTGCCGCATGGATAATGTCCGCATAGACGAGCGCACCACGCGAATGGGCGAGATCGCACACGGCCTTCAGGTCATGCTCAAAGCCATTATAGGTCGAGACGAGCGACAGCGAGACGAGACGCGTTCCCGGCGTGATCGCCTTGTCCATGTCTTCCAGCGCGATGCGTCCGTCGCGAGCCTTCACCCAAGTGACTTCGCAGCCGGATTTTTCGAGTTCACCATAGAGTGGAAAAGACCCGAAGAAATGCAGCGTGTCGGTCACAACCTTCGCACCGGCTTGCGGCAGGCCCAGTGATTTCACGATCATCTGCTCACCAGCGGTGGTACTTTGCACGAAGGTGACTTCGTCAGGATCGGCATTAACAAGACGGGCAAACTTTTCGATCACGCCGTCGCTGTTCAACGAATAGGGATCAGGAACGGGATGGGCCTCACGGTGCCTCATATAGGCTTCGACGGAACGATGGGCCTGATTCGAGATCGGATGTTGCGAGCCGGCATTGAGATAGACGACTGACCCGAGCGAGAAAGACGTGCGATCTGGCAGAGACGTCGGCGCAGGTGTCGGTGGCGAAGGGGCTTCAAGTGTCTCGGAAACGGCTTGGCTCTGGCAAGCGGCGGCACCCGTCAGCGCAGCGGCGCTCAGGGCGAGATAGTTTCGGCGCGTAAGCTTCATGTTCCTCTCCTTCACCTTCAAGTTCGTGATTTTACGATGCTTGCCGGAACATTCGATTGCGAAGAACTTGCGGTAGGGCGGTTCTGCGAATTGATTTTCCTGCAATTTGGCTGACGCGGTATTGATTTTTCGCCCATGTGTCCGGCGTGGTTGCATTTGGCATAGGAATGATAGGCGGAATGCGATGAAAATGGACTCATGAAAACGCTTTTGTCTTTTCGGGCACCTAGCTTGCCGATTCTGCTGGTTGCCTTCAGTTTGGTGGGATGTGCAACAGTTGTTGCCGAGACCGAGGTGCCCGCCTGGCGCCATGTCCAGAATGGGCAGACCCATGAAGTCGCCGACCGGTTCGGATCGGACGAACTGGCCTATAAGGTCCATTGGGACTGTTTGCCACTCGAGGAGACCGTGGGTGCCGCGCACAGTGTCATATCGGGTACCGCCTATCTGCGCGCGTGTGACTGCGCGGCTTCAGATCGACCCGTCGTCTTTCTCTTCAATGGTGGTCCAGGAGCGTCGTCCTCACCGCTCCACTTTGCGTTAGGGCCACATGGCCGCGACCGCGGAACCGGGACGTTCCCGGATAACGTCGATACGATTCTGCGCGCAGCCGACCTGGTCTTTATCGACCCCGTTGAGACGGGTTTCAGCCGCGCTGCCGCCCCAGGCGGTTCAAGCCGGTTTCTGGGTGTCGACGGTGACGTTGAGGCGGTCAGTGCCTTTATCCACAACTGGATGACTGCGCATGGTCGGGACGATGCCCCGGTCTTTGTCGTCGGCCAGAGCTATGGTGGATTCCGTCTTGCCAACCTGTTGCCCAAACTTGGAAACGTCAATGTGCAAGGCCTGATCATGGTTTCACCCATGCTGAACGCCAGCGCGGGCGCCGGTGACCTGGGCAATGTCTTCGCTTTGCCGACCATGGCAGCAACTGCCTGGCGCTTTGGCAAATCGTCCCTCGACGCATCAAGCGAGGCCGAAGCCTGGGAATTCGCCCGTCAGTTCAGTGAGACCCGATTGCTTGTCGCGCTGGAGCAGGGCGACCTGCTTGATGCGTCTGAGAAGCAGAGGCTCGCTTCCGCGATCGCTTCCATGACGGGTCTGCCTGCAGACGATGTGCTTGAGGCGAATCTCCGCGTCGATATCCAGGACTTCCTCGAGACGCTGCTTGCAGAAGACCAGCTTCTTGTCAGCCGCCTCAACACGGCGAAAGCAGAACCCGTAAGGCTTGCGCCGGCCAATCCTGACCGGCCTGCGGCTGCAAATGATCCGTCGCTTGGTCTTGGGAGGTCCAACAAGATCTTGGCAACAGACATTGCGGCTTACATCATGGACATGACAGGACTCGATCAGGGCGAGGACTACAGGTCTCTCAACCTGGACGCCAATTTCGCGTGGGACTGGTCGGGCGCGAACCTGGAGCTGTTCGTCGCAGATGCCACGCCACACATCGCAGATTTCATGAACACACATCGAGGTGCAACGCTGCTCGTGTTTGGCGGCTACCGCGACCTCGCCACGCCATTGCTCGCCACCCGGTACGCCCTGACCCATGGCGGCCTGCCACAAGATCGAGTCGATCTTGTCATGCTGCCGTCCGGGCATTCGCCATTTGAAGAAGCAGCGCTCATGGCGCCGTTTTCTGACCGCATCTACACATTCATACAGACCCATACGGCCAGCATGGCCGCCAAAGGAGAGCAATCCCAATGATGCCAATAAAATGGGCGCTCGTGATGACCGCATCTGTCGCAATGGTCAGTGCCTGCGGCACGGCGGACGTGAACGCCAAGGAATCCGCCCCGCGAATTGTTCAGGCGCTCAATATCATCCAGAACGGCGAGACTGTTGGTTACGTGAAGGCAATGGGGAATGGTGGGGTCACGACTGTCGAATACTATGTCGATAGCAATGGACGGGGTCCGAAACATTCCGAACACCTCGTGGTTGATGCCCAGGGTGTTCCGACCGAATGGACGATTGCCGGCACGTCGCTCATGGGTGCCGATGTCAGCGAGACCTTTGAACTCCACGAGGGTGTCGCAACGTGGAATAGTCAGGCTGACTCCGGATCGCAAAGTCTCGACGTGCCCGCCCTTTACGCCGTCAACGATGGCAGCCCATGGGCCAATTATACCTATGTAAAGGCTCTTTTGATCGACGCCGATCATACCATGCCAGTTATACCGTCCGGCCAGCTGCGTCTTGAACAGCTCGATGGCGCCAAATTTGTGTCCGGCGGGGCCGACATCGACCTCGACATTTACCTCCTGTCCGGCATTGACTTGTCCCCGAGCCTTATTGCGCTCGACAAGACCGGTGCCTTCTTTGCCGACTTTTCGGAATCGTCAGCCACAATCCAGGCTGGCCATGAAGATCTCGTCACACCCTTAATGGAGCTTGCACGCACACTTAAAGTGGCGCGCGCAGAAGAACTTGCCAACCAATTGCGCCACACATATGGCGACGCATTCGCGGTTGCAAATGTCCGCATCCTCGCGCCCTATGCCGGCACGCTAAGCGACCTGTCGACTGTCACCGTGAGCGGTGCACGGATCAAAAAGGTCGAGCCTTATCAGGCTGGCGATGCGTTCGCCGATGGCATGACGGTTTTCGACGGGCAGGGCGGTGCGCTCATGCCTGGCATGTACGACATGCACTCGCACGCCTCGCTCAATTCCGGCCTGTACTATATCGCCGCGGGTGTGACGTCCACGCGTGACATGGGCAATGACAACGCCTTCCTCGCCGATCTCATGGCCAAACTCGAGGACGGCATCGTGGTGGGGCCTCGCATTACGCCGGCTGGCTTTATCGAAGGACGAAGCCCGTTTTCCGCGCGCAACGGCATTATTGCATCATCTCAACAAGAGGCGCTTGATGCAGTCGACTGGTACGCTGCGCGCGGCTATCCCTTCATCAAGATATATAATTCCATGAACCCCGCCTGGGTGCCTGCCATGGCTGCGAAGGCCCAAAAACATGGCATGCGTGTCATCGGGCATGTGCCGGCGTTTACAAATGCCGATAGGATGATCACGGCAGGCTATGATGAAGTCACGCACATCAACCAGATGATGCTGGGCTGGCTGCTGGCGCCCGACGAGGATACGCGCACACCTTTGCGTCTCACGGGCATGGCGCGCGGCGCCACGCTGGACCTCACCTCCGAAAAGGTCCGCGCGACCGTCTCACTCATGCAGGAGAACGCTGTCGGCATAGATCCGACCGCGGTTATTCTCGAGCGCCTTATGCTCAGCCGGGCTGGCGCGACGCCGCCCGGTGATATCGATTATCTTGACCATATGCCAATCGGCTATCAACGATACCGCAAGCGCACTTTTGTCACGCTTGAGGACGCGGCAGCAGATCAGGCGTATGTCGAAGGCTTCCAGAAGACGCTGGCGACTGTGAAATTGCTCTATGATGCTGGTATCCGTATCTTGCCGGGTACAGATGATGGAACGGGATTTACAGTCCACCGCGAACTGGAGCTCTATCACGAGGCGGGCATCCCGGTGCCGGATGTTCTGGCGATCGGTACGCAGGGGCCGGCAGAGTATCTTGGATACGGTGATTCCCTCGGCACGATCGAGGCTGGCAAGCTCGCCGATTTCGTCCTGCTCTCAGGTGACCCTCTCACTGAACTGAAGGCCATCAAAATGCCGCGCATGGTCGTGAAGAATGGGGATGTGTATTTTCCGAGCGAGATATATGAGGCGCTGTCCATCCAACCCTTCGCCACTGCGCCGACAGTGCTCGAGAGCCGGCCCGTACCCGAGTAGCTGCGTGTCGCCAAGTCGTGGAAGGAAACAACGGGCGGTCATTGTAGGCCATGCCGACCTGTGGCTGACCCCGCTGGGTATTATGTATACGTCACAGCGCCTAAAGCGCCAAATTGCCTCGCACAGGGACGGCCGTCGTCGACTTGATTTCTCCGAGTGTCGCAGTGGAGTTCACGTTTTCCACGCCGGGCAGGTTCATCAGGAAGTTCATCAGGAAGTCCTGATACCAGCTCATTGATTTGGCCTGGATTTTCATCATGATGTCCATCTCGCCGAAGATGGAATAGCATTCCAGGATCTCCGGCGTATTTTGCACTTTCCGGCTGAAAACCGCGCGGTCCTTTTCCGTCAGGCGCGACACCTTCAGGTAAGCGAAGATGTGCAGACCGAAGCCAAGCTTTTCGCGATCCAGAATGGCCACCTGACTCTTGATATAACCCTCGTCCTTCAGTCGCTGAAGTCGACGCCAGCAGGGTGATTGGGACAGGCCGACGATTTCCGCCAGTTCAACCGTGGAGACCGAACAGTCCTTCTGGATCTGTTCGAGGATTTTGATGTCAAATGTCGATAAAGGTTCACTCATATGGTTAGAATATGAGAAAAATAGACTATAGACAAGATAGACTTTGTTGCGGGCGCGTCCTCGCTCTCAAAATAATGCTCAATAGCGCCCACGCATGCTTATCTTATGTCTCGATTGCATTTGGTGAGTAGGTGAGTGCCTTTGGTTCAGAGGGGATTGCCAGAGCGAGTGGGCTGGCGATTAGCCTTGAAACTGGTCAAGAACCCATATCGTGACTTCAGGGCCTCGCTCGACACCATCCAGCTGGGCATGCCGGACAGTGTCAGATTCTCGCTGTCGCGCCTCAATGTGGAAGCTATCCTCGGCGGACAAGCGTGCGATAATTGCCATGAACCCATCCACATCTGAGTCGAGCGGGAGGTAGCTCTATGAAGTCTTCAGAAAAATTCCCGACGACACATACCAGTACGCGCAGTCGCTGAGTGCGGAGAACAGCCCGAATCCCGCCTGCGTCAGTGTCAATGCACTAGAAGATGTACGAGAATCCCAAAAATCAAAATAAGCACAATAAAAACAAATCTA
>TARA_R110001592_G_scaffold152614_4_pt1 | contig 18419 bp, 23 predicted proteins | sample TARA_R110001592 | Tara Oceans TARA_R110001592 (sample SAMEA4398387) | marine metagenome | biome: Polar Biome; feature: [SRF] surface water layer (ENVO:00010504); material: water (ENVO:00002006), including particulate matter (ENVO:01000060) such as... | depth 5 m | reverse complement strand
AACGCAGCATCAGACTGGTTAGCCGCGGTTAACAGGCTCTGGACCTGCTCCTGGCTGAGTACGTTGGTATAAGCAACGGATGCGGAGCTGCTGGCGCTTTGTGCATGACCGATGAGAGGGAGCGCGGCCAGTGGAGCGCTGGCAAGCATAGCGATGAGACAAGCAGGGCGAGCGTGATGGATGAATATTGGCATGATGATCTCTTATCGGATACGCAGGCGAGCGCGGCAACATTTTAACCAACTCGCTTTCAGCTCGAGTTTAATCAACAAATTATCTAAAAATTCGGCTGAAAGGAATAAAATTTGAGTGATTTTTAGCCAATGAACGGTCGTTAATGTTACTTATCAAGTCACAGCTACCCACCATCAACCAAGCTACTTGGAGACAGCCCCATGAAAGAACTATTTCCTGTTCACACTGCTGATACCGCGCCCGAGGGTGCTCGTCCACTGTTACTTCAAGCCGAAAAAAATCTTGGGATGGTTCCGAACCTTGAAAGAGTCATGGCAACCGCGCCGACGCTCTTGGCGGGATACGTCCAGCTGTGGGAGCTGTTTGATGAGACCAGCCTGACTCCCATAGAGCGTCAAGTCGTATATCAAACAGCAAACTTCGAGAATGAGTGCAACTACTGCGTACCCTGGCATACCCACTTGTCGCAAATTGCGAAAATGGCACCAGAAGATGTCCAGGCGCTCCGTGATGGCGGCGCATTGTCCGATTCAAAGCTGGAGGCACTGCGGCACTTCACCCAGGCGCTGATTCGCACCCAAGGTAAAATATCCCAGTCGGACATGGACGCTTTTGTCGCACATGGCTGGTCATCACAACAGGCTTTGGAGGTGGTGCTGGGGCTTGCGGTTAAAACCATGAGTAATTACACCAACTCTATCGCCGGAACACCACTCGATAAAGCGGTAGAAAAATTCACTTGGAAGAAGCCTACTGTTGCGATGCGCTTAGAGTTGCTCTCGCCTGACGCGGAGCAGTAAAGTGGCCTGGACTGAAGGAGTGATGACTAATCGTAGCGCAAGCGTACGCTGACAGCCCTTAATGGGCCGCCAGCGTGTTGCATCAGATCTTGGTTACGAAGGTCCGTGCCTGGTACAGGGCAAGGCCACTGAGCACGATAATGACGGCGACGGCGAGCATATCAGCTCCCGGAAAACCCCAAAAATCAGACATAATATCTCCTTATTGAGCGTGTTGGGTGGTACTGGCTATGAAGCCAGTGCGGTGTCGAGCATGCGTTGACGACCGAAGTCATTGAGCCTGAACTTGAACAGCACGCGACCCAGGCCAAAGTACGCCTGGTCGTCGAGCTCTTCCTCAACGCTCTCGATGATGCCGCTGGAAAACAGGTCAGTCAGGGTGACGCGGGTATTACCCCGCCAGTAGGCGCCGCTGAGGCCGTATTCCGCCATCACCGCATCGGTGACTTGCCAGTCCCAAATGCCTTTATCCTGCTGTTCATTGATCAGCTGGAGAATGCGGCCTTTCATATGCAGTTTACTCATGAATAGCTCCTGTTATTAGGTGTTGGCCGCGCTGACGGTGGCGGTGTTGCTGTCGCTTTTCACGGCACGAACCACTTCGAGTACTTCATCGCTTTCCGTGAACATGACAAACCCGCCCGTGACGAACAGGACCAAACCTGCAAGGAAATTCCATGCGGGAAACTCGAGGGTGAATGCGGCAAGAAAGATGACGGCAAAAAGACCGTACAACGCCGCAATCGCTTGTCCACGGCCAACGCCGATCAATGGGAAGGACTTGTACCAGGAGACATAGCAGAAGGCGAAGGTGACACCGGCTAACGACAACCAGCCTATTGCTGCCCAGTTGAATGTTGCCACGACCATTTCCACGACCGGTTGGTCGGTAAACAGATAGATGGCCGGCAGAATCAATACAATCCAGTACAGAACTTCAGCCGAGAAACGCACGGTAATACCCACATCGGGGTCTGCGACATCCAGACCGCGGCCTGCAATTGCGCCCTCTACACCCCAGCCAATCGCTGCCATAGCGCCGCCGAGATAACCCAGCCAGCCGGAGTCGCCGGTACCGGTGAATTCACCGATGATGCCGGGCGCATAAACGGTTATGCCACCTGCCAGAATAATGAAGATACCCACTGCTGCACGACGGGTGATCTTCTCCTGATACCAGAGCCTGGCGAGAGTGGCACCAACAATGGGGTACATCAACGCTGATATGGCCGCGAAAGCCCCGCCAATGTAACCAATCGCCAGATACGAACCAAAGATGGCCATCGGGCCGCCAAAAATGGCGCCAATGAAGAACCACTTGGATATGTAGCGCATCTGTCGGATGGTGCGAACGTATTCACCCCATTTGCCTAATACCCCATTCCATACAAACAGGAAGAACAGCACGGCAATCGCATTAAAGGTGGTCAATACCGCGGCTGCCAGCAGGAACTGGGCATTGGTGTCGTAGCTCAGATCGACATAGGGCGCTTCAAACCATACGGCGGAACCGGGCAAATACCAGGCGCCCCAGAGTACAGCGCACCACATGGCCCACATGAAGCCCCAGCGTATGCTGCTTGAGGTAAAGCGCGATCGAGCCTGGCTCAGACTGTGTTGACTCATGCAGACACCTTTGCTGGTTGGGTGGTTTGCTCTTCATTGAGGAAGGCTTCGAGCGAATCGTCCATCGCATCCATCCACGGCGTGTGGTGTACGGGCGCCAGTGTACCGGTCAGCGTGGAGCGGTAGCTCTTGTTGCGATAGCCAAGAATGTCCGCTTCCTTGTCGTGTTCCCATTCCTTGAATATGGCGGCAACGGCGGTTACATCGAAGGCGGGGTAGTCGGTCGGTTCAAGCAGATCGATTATGTAGGCGGCCTGAAAGTCGATTTCTTCGACGGGATCGGCGAGTTTTAATTCGCGGGCTACCCATTCGTTGCTGTCAGCTGCCATCGCTTCGTCTGATGGGAGTGTAATACGCCCCAACATCAGATCACGGGCATACCAGGCCTGGGCGTCGAACATGTTGAAGGTGTAGTACTGATCCTGCATGCCCAGGAAAATGAGTTTCGGATTGGCCAGAGATACGATCCCCTTGTACAAACCTTCCGGGTACATACGGTTGTGTGTGGTCAGCGTCATCTCGTTGGACAGAAACGGGAAGTGATGCTGATAGCCAGTGCACAGGATGATCGCGTCAACCTCTTTGCTGGTGCCATCTTTAAAGTGGGCAGTTTTGCCGACTACTTCGGTGAGCAAGGGTACTTCATTGAAGGACTCTGGCCAGTCGAAGCCCATGGGCTGGGAGCGATAACTGAAGGTAACCGACTTGGCGCCGTACTTGTGGCACTGTGTGCCGATATCTTCCGCCGAGTAACTGCTGCCAATCAGCAGCAAATCCTTGCCCTGGAATTCGCAGGCATCGCGGAAGTCGTGGGCATGTAGCACACGGCCGGGGAACTGCTCCAAGCCGTCGAAATAGGGCGCGTTGGGGGTCGAAAAGTGACCGGTCGCCACAATGACGTGATCGAATTTTTCTGTGCTGAGCTCGTCCTGCTTGAGATCGCGCACGGTGACCGCGAACTTGCTGCTGGCCTCGTCATAGGCAACCCAATGCACTGCCGTGTTGAACCGAATGTGTTGACGCATATTGCTCTTGGCCACGCGACCCATGATGTAGTCGCGTAATACCGCACGTGGCGGATAGGAGGGAATAGGGCGACCAAAATGCTCCTCGAAGCTGTAGTCGGCGAATTCCAGACACTCCTTGGGGCCATTCGACCAGAGATAACGGTACATGCTGCCATGGACCGGCTCGCCGTAGGCATCAAGGCCGGTGCGCCAGGTGTAGTTCCACAGCCCGCCCCAATCGCTTTGTTTTTCATAGCAAACGATCTCGGGGATTTCCGCACCGTCGCGACGGGCTGCTTCAAAAGCACGTAATTGGGCTAAGCCGCTTGGGCCAGCGCCTAGAATGGCAACTCTAAAAGTCATATAGACTCCTGATTTCAGGCGATACATCGAGCGTCGAGCTGACATTAGCCCGGCGACGATCAAACGCGGAGATGAGCGCGGCTCAGACCATCAAGGGTCAAGCCATCAAACTCTGTAGTGATGCGCACTGAGGTCGGATTTACCGATGGCGCGGTGTTATGAAGGCTGCATCTGTGGTTGAAACAGAAGGCCGGGGGCGGGCAGGCCACCAGTAAAACGCGAGATTTCGAGAAGACGCCGGAGGGGAGCGCTCGAACTGGTTAAGCAGGAGAAAAATACTTGGTAACTCGTATGCCAGAACATGCATGCTAACACATTTAAAGTGTCAGCGTTTTTCGTGCCACCGCACACTTAATGTGGGTGAGTTTTGGTTTATCACCGTTCATAGCCAAGAAGATACATATGACGTCTACTTCAGTTCTGGTATGTCCCCTCTGCGGCGGCGCCAATCAATGCGCAGTTGCAGACTCCGGAGAGGCCTCCAGTGCATGTTGGTGCTTCAAGGTGTCGATCAGCAAACAGGCGTTGGCAGAGGTGTCGGCCAAACAGATCGACAAGGCTTGCCTATGCCCGAGGTGTGCCGCAGGAATAGACGTAATAGAAAACCCGAATAGTATTGTTTTTGATCAACTGTAAAGGAGAGCACTTATGAAGCACGTCGTTATAACCGGCGCTAATCGCGGTATCGGCCTTGAGCTGGCGCGCTTGTATGCCGCGCGCGGTGATCAGGTGACCGGTGTTTGCCGCGAGTCGTCGTCGGAGCTGGATCAGGTTGCGGCCAGGGTGCTGGACGGCGTCGATGTGACACGTGACGCCGACGTGGAGAGGCTTGCACACGCACTGAGCGATAACCCGATTGATCTTTTGATCAACAACGCAGGCATGCTGCAGGATGAGCGACTGGGTTCGATTGATTTTGATTCTTTGCGGATTCAGATGGAGGTCAATGCCTACGGTCCGTTACGTGTGGCGCAAGCCCTTGTTAGCCTGATGCCTGACGGTGGCAAGATTGCCAATATTACCAGCCGCATGGGTTCGATGGCTGACAACGACTCGGGTGGGCGCTATGGCTACCGGGCCTCGAAGGCGGCTCTGAATGCGTTCGGCAAGTCCCTGGCAATGGATCTGAAGCCCAAAGGGATCGCTGTGGCGCAGTTGCATCCGGGTTATGTACAAACACGGATGGTGGGTTTTTCCGGGCATCTCACGGCAACTGAATCGGCACGGGGTTTGGCTGATCGAATCGACGGGTTGACGCTTGAGAACACAGGTTCCTTCTGGCATAGCAACGGTGAAGCGTTACTCTGGTAGCGGCGCTGAATCCCCGACAATGGGTCCCCGCGTTCGCGAGGATGACGTTTGTACTTACCTGATAATTCGCGCTCCGATACCTTATCACCGTCGTTTAGTGAGCCAGTGACGGACAAGGCGCATCAGCGACAACTGGGTTTGGTGCAGACGCAATTCAGGGGCGTGCCGATCGAGGTGGGAGTGGAGCCTTATTTGCTCTTTCTGTTACAGCGCGCAGTGGATTCAGGTGTTGAGCTTGAGTCTGACCAGGCTCAGAGAGTCGGGGAGTACCTGCAGCGCCGGGGTCTGGCTGAGGCGCTACCAGGCAATCGTCGCTACCGAGTTGTGCGACGCAACAATATCGAGGTCTGGGCGGTTGAGCATTGAGCGCAAGCCGGTGATCAGCTTTCGTTGAACCAGTTGCCCAGATGGATCTTGGCGTTGCGCTTGCCCGTTGCCGTTTTTGGCTTTTTGGGTTTCTTCGGTTTTTTGACCACGTGACCGCCAGGCGTTGTGACGGGCACCCGATGGGTTGGGGTAAAGTTGGGCTCCTCCTGGCGTCGCAGGGTCTGGTTAATCAGGGTTTCTATCGCAGCGAGCTGTTCGATCTCGTCGGCGCTGACCAGCGAGACGGCCTCACCTGTGGCGCCTGCACGCCCTGTGCGACCGATACGGTGCACATAGTCCTCAGCTATGATAGGTAGATCAAAGTTGACCACGTGGGGCAGCGCGTCGATATCCAGGCCACGTGCGGCGACGTCAGTGGCTACCAGTACTTGCACCTCAGCGGCCTTGAAGCGTGCCAAGGCACGCAGTCTTGCCGGCTGAGGACGGTCGCCGTGGATCGCATCAGCAGTGATGCTATTGGCCTGCAACGTCTCTACCAGAAGATCAACCGCATTGCGGGTCTTGGCGAAGACGAGGACTTGCCCCCACTTGCGTTCTGCCAATAGATGCATGAACAGTTCTGTCTTGCGTTTCTTGTCAACGGCAATCAGAGATTGTGTGACGGTATTAGCCGCGGCATTGCGCGGGCTGACCTCGATACTGACGGGGTCCTTTAACAAGTCTTTGCCCAGGTTGCGAATGGCATCTGAGAACGTGGCAGAGAACAGCAGTGTCTGACGTTTGCGTGGCAGGGCGCTGAATAATTGCTGTAACTCGTCGGCAAAACCCAGGTCCAACATGCGATCGGCTTCATCGAGAACCAGCACCTGCAGTTGACCGAACGTCACTGCACTGTGTCGGTAAAGATCCAATAACCGGCCGGGAGTAGCGACCAGCACATCCATGCCTTTGCGCAGCGCCATCATCTGCGGGTTGATCGATACGCCGCCGTACACGGCATAGCTTCGCAGGGGAAGATCCTCACCGTAGCGAATGAAGCTTTGCAGTACCTGTTCGGCCAGCTCGCGTGTTGGTACAAGAATCAGGGATCGAGTGCCATTGCTTGCGACACGGGGGCCTTCATGGACCAGTTTGTGCAGCAGCGGCAGGGCAAAACCTGCGGTCTTGCCGGTACCGGTTTGAGCGGCAGCCATCAGATCACGGCCCTTGAGAATAGCCGGTATGGCCTCCGCCTGCACCGCGGTGGGAAGGGTGTATTCAAGGCGATCCAGAGTGCGCAGAAGCGGATCAAACAGGCCGAGTTGGGCGAACGTCATGATGGGTTAAACCGAGCGGGGGAGAGAACTTACAGTTTAACCCCGGCCTCCGGCTGAAAGCGAACCGCTGATAGTGGTTAACCTCAACGCCGGCTTTCAACCGGGGCTGTTTTGTGCTTTCCTCTTTATGCCGTGGCACAGATTGATCACGGTCAGCCGTCCCCGACGGGCAACAGTCACTGGAATGGAACGCATATCATGCCCCAGCAGCACTTTCGGACTATTTGGCAACTGACACTCCTCTTCATGCTTAGCAGCGTGCTTGCTGGATGTGGCGTGAACAACATTCCAACCTATGACGAGCAGGTCAAATCAGCCTGGTCACAGGTTGAAAACCAATATCAGAGACGCGCGGACCTGATCCCCAATCTGGTTGAAACAGTCAAAGGTTTCGCTCGTCAAGAGCGCGAGACGCTGACGGCTGTGGTCGAAGCACGCTCAAAAGCCACATCGATCCAGATCAGCGCTGACGATCTTAACGATCCTGCCAAGATGCGTCAGTTCGAGCAGGCCCAGGCACAGTTGACTGGCGCGCTCAGTCGCCTGATGGCGGTATCAGAGCGTTATCCTGATCTGAAATCCAATCAGAACTTTCTGACCCTGCAATCGCAGCTCGAGGGCACGGAAAATCGTATTGCCGTGGCACGGCGCGACTATATTGGGTCAATCCAGGTATACAACACCGAGATACGGACTTTTCCTGGGCGCATCTGGCATAGCCTGATGTATAGCGATATGCCCATTCGCGAGAATTTCGAAGCCACCACTGAGGACGCCGAGCAGGCGCCGGCAGTGCAGTTCGAATGAGTGTGCGCAAGCTGATAGCCACCTGGCCCCTGCTGGCTGTGCTGCTGCTCAGTAACGCAGCAGGCGCACAGGTGCCCAAAGCTGGGAATACAGAGCTGCCCGAGCTGACTGGACGCGTTGTCGATCAGGCTGACATAGTAGAACCGCAGACCGAAGCTCGTCTGACACAAATGCTGGCTGCACACGAGCAGGTGACGGGCGAGCAAGTGGTGGTCGTTACGGTGCCCGACCTGCAGGGTCGTAGTATCGAGGGTTTTGGTGTCGATCTTGGTCGTGCTTGGGGTATTGGCCAGAAAGGCGAGGATAACGGCGCCTTGTTGATCGTATCGCGCGACGACAGAAAGATGCGTATCGAAGTCGGCTACGGACTGGAAGGGCGTCTGACTGACGCGCAATCGTCAGCCATCATCAACAGCATCATGACGCCGGCATTTCGTGCGGGCAATTTTGACCAGGGTATTGCCGAGGGTGCCGCGGCCATGGTTCAGGTGCTGGGCGGCGACCCCTTGCTTACCTCAAGTGGAAGACCGGTGACGGCAGAGGACGATAAGCCGCCGGGTGGCATCTTCGTTATTCTTCTGTTCGTCGTGTTATCACTGATACGTGGCGCCTTTGGCGGACGTGGTGGGCGAGGCGGTGGCAGAGGCATTGGTAGTGCTCTGCTTGCCGGGGCACTGCTGGGCGGCATGGGCCGTGGCGGTGGTGGCGGTGGTGGCGGCTTCGGAGGCGGCGGTGGCGGCTTTGGTGGCGGTGGCGCTTCGGGCGGCTGGTGAACTCAATTATGGACAAGCAATGACTCTTCTTACGCAAAGCGAACAGCAACAGGTAGCCGAAGCGATTGATCGCATCGAGCTCGACACCGACGCCGAGGTCGTGACAGTGCTCGCAGCCCGGGCTGACGACTATCACTACATCCCGTTATTGTGGGCTGGCGTGGCGGCGCTGATTTTTCCAGGGCTTGTTTCGCTCCTAACCAGCTGGTTGGGCGCGGGTGAGTTGCTTCTGGCTCAATGGATTACCTTTATAGTATTTGCACTGGTGTTTCGTTTGCCGCAGGTGACTACGCGGCTGATTCCCCAGTCGGTGCGGCATTGGCGAGCGAGTAATCTGGCCAGACGACAGTTCATCGAACTCAATCTACATCACACCGATGGAGGCACCGGAATGTTGATTTTTGTCTCCGAGGCCGAGCGTTACGTGGAAATTCTGGTGGATCGGGGTATTTCCAGTCGTATCGATAATGCCGCCTGGGAATCGATAGTCGAGACGTTTTCCCACAAGGTCCGCAAAGGTGAAGTATTACAGGGCTTTCTGGATTGCATCGAATCCTGCGGCATGCATTTGAAGCAGCATGTCCCGGGCACCCATGATCGCAACGAGCTGTCCAATCGTCTGGTGGTGCTGCCCTGAACCGCCAGCGTATGGGGCTGGTCCTGATTGGCGACGAGTTGCTCAATGGTCGCAAGCAGGACGCACATCTGCCCGCGATGATTCCACGCTTCGCCCAGCGGGGACTGCAGATCGACTGGGTGCGGGTGGTCGGTGATGACCCCGAATTGATTACGCAGACCCTGCGCGATTCATTGACCTGTGGCGATATCGCTTTCTGTTTTGGTGGTATCGGCGCCACGCCGGATGACCTGACCCGGCAGTGCGCCGCGGCCGCGTTGGGCGTCAAAATCCAATTGCACCCGCAAGCAGAGGTTGAAATCCGTGCGCAACTGGGTGAGCGGCTCAATGCCAACCATCTGCGCATGGGTGAGTTTCCGCTGGAGTGTCGGATCATTCCCAATCCGGTTAATCGGATACCAGGGTTCTCGATACGCGATCACCATTTTGTACCCGGCTTCCCGCGCATGGCCTGGCCGATGATAGAGTGGGTTCTGGATCACGATTACGCGCATCTGCAGTCACCCGGCCAGCAGGTAAGCCAGACACTGCTGTTGGCGGATACATCCGAAGGGCCATTGATTCCCTTGATGGAGCAGCTCCTTGCTGAATACCCTCAGTTACGGCTGGCTTGTCTGCCAGATGCAGACGGCCGTCATGAAGTGGAGTTGAGTCTCAAGGGCCCACCGGACTCTGTCGTAATGGGCATGAACAGGCTTCGTGAGTTATTGATCGAACTGAAATCGTGAATATTAAGCTGAAACACATATGCTGCTAATTGAGGATTGAAAAATGGGAGAATCAAAACGTCGACAGGCTTCTGGCAAACCTGACCCGGTGCGCAACAAGCGCACACTGCGCAAGAGTATTGCCTGGGGCGCAGGCGCGTTGATTGTGACAGCATTGCTAGCGTTAGCGTTCTATCTGGCGACCCCTGGCACCGGCCCGGCAACGGCATTGCCCTCGGTCCCTGCCGAGACGCCTCAGTTTCCGGCTGAAGTAGACCGCTTTGGTGTTGAGCTGGGTGATCCGGATGCACCGGTTGTTGTGCGTGAATTTGCGGATTATCAGTGCCCCGCCTGCGCCAGATTTGCAGGGTCGGTCAAGCAGCTCAAGGGCGAATACATTGATACTGGCAAGGTCAGGCTGGTGTTCTTCGAGATGCCATTGACCCAACATGCCAACGGGATGCCCGCTGCCATTGCCGCACGCTGTGCGGGCAAGCAGGATGCTTACTGGGGTATGCACGACGCCTTGTTTGGTAATCAGGCCAGATGGAGCGCTACCAGCGATCCGGCTGACCTGTTTGCTGGCTATGCGAAGGAACTGGGACTGCACGAAGGCCGCTTCCAGCGCTGCACGATGAGCGAGCAAACACGCACGGAAGTGGAGAATAGTCTGACAGTTGCCCGTCAGTTGCGAGTGGCTAGTACCCCGACTGTTATTGTGGATAACATCCCGTTGACACGGCCAGGCTGGGAACAACTCTCTGGCGTCATTGAGGAACAGCTCAAGGGCGAGTAGTCGTCGAGGTTAGGCGGGGACGGCGGAGTAACGGTAGCGTATCAATCGTCTAACGGAGGTAGCTGATCATGTCTGACAAGCCGCTGGAACGACGTTCTGATCGCACGGCTATCGACGCCTTTATAGACAAGGTGAACACCTTGCCAGTCAACGTCGAGAGCCAGGGCAGATTGATTTTTGCCCTGGATGCTACCGCCAGTCGCGAGGCAACCTGGGATCAGGCCAGTGACCTGCAAAGCGGGCTTTTTCTAGCCGCGCAGGATTTAGGTGGTCTGTCGATTCAACTCTGCTACTACCGCGGTTTTCGCGAGTTCAAGGCAACGAATTTCGTCAGTCAAACCACACAATTACTCAAGCTGATGAGCCGGGTAAACTGCCTGGGTGGTATCACGCAGATCGAGCGCGTGCTGCGTCATGCCCTGCAGGAAACCCGGGCCCGGCCAGTCAAGGCACTCGTATTTATTGGTGACTGCTGCGAGGAGTCCGTTGATGAGCTTTGTCATGCGGCCGGGGAGCTGGGTATGTTGCGTACCCCCGTGTTCATGTTTCAGGAAGGCGACGACCCGCATGCTCGGGCTGTGTTCAAGCAGGTCAGTTTGTTGACGGGTGGTGCTTATGCACCCTTTGATCGCAATAGTCCTCAAGCACTAAAGGAGCTGCTCGGTGCGGTGGCTGTTTACGCCTCTGGAGGCGCCAAGGCGCTAAAGGATTATTCGAGTCGAAGTTCGGCCGAGGTCAAACGGCTCACTCAACAGATCAAGTGAGCAACGTCAGGTTCGTATTTCGTCTTTTTTGATGGGGCTGCAATGGGTGCATTATTACTTTTAGGCTTGTTCGTCGGCCTTGGCGGCTGGCTTTGGGTGCGCAACCTACCTGCAGGTCAACGTAAACCAGCGATACTGAAACTACTGATCGTAGGTACTATCGCAGTAGTCGGTGTTCTCGCGCTGACGGGCCGTTTTTATCTGGTGCTGGCACTGCTTGCGGGCTTGTTTCCGTTACTGCGCCGGCTGTTGCCGGGGCTGCTTATGGGTAGGTTGTTCCGCGGGTTCGGTATTCCGGGTATGGGCGGTCGGCGTGGCAAGGCCCAGGCGGGTAATCAATCAAAGGTCACCAGCGAAATACTGGAAATGTCGCTGGATCATGACAGCGGGGACATGACCGGCATGGTGCTGAAAGGCCCCTTTGCCGAGATGGCACTGGTTGATCTGGAGGAGGGTCAGTTCATCGAGTTACTGCAATATTGCAGATCGAATGATAATGACTCTGCACGCTTGCTGGAGAGTTATCTGGACCGGCGATTTGGCGATTCCTGGCGCGAGGATGATCCGACGGAGACCCATGATGCAGGCGATAATACATCTGCTGGACGTGGGGGCGGTGCATTGAGTCGGTCTGAAGCACTGGAAATTTTGGGACTTGAGCCTGGTGCAAGCCAGGACGACATTATTCAGGCCCATCGGCACATGATGCAGAAGATGCACCCCGACAGGGGAGGGAGCACGTACCTTGCATCACTGATTAATGAGGCGAAGGATGTGCTGAGCGACTAGCCGGGGCGATTCGACGAATCTTCCGGACCGGATGCTGGTTGATACTCGTTGTGCCAGACGCCACCATCACTCAACTTTACTGCATACAATGCTCGCTCTACCGGTAGAGCTTCGCTGTAGTTGTTCACAATGTGCAAAACAAGATCCTCTGAGGGCCCCCTGCTAGCAGGGGGCCCTGATAATTAACCCTCTACCTTGAAGGTCAGACCGGCGTTCTTTTGCAGTCGATCTATCAGTAACGAGCCCATAGCTGATGCGGGTGTCCAAATACCACCGGAGGCTGCATTCGGATTCTTCACCAGACAGACGGCGCTTTCAGCAATCATCTTCGATGTGGATCCGTAGCCCGGGTCCTTGTCGCCCTGAACGCTGACCTGGATGTTGTCACCCTTGTCGTTGGAGCCAGCAAAGAGTACGTCGTAGTGACCGGTTTCACGCTCTTCCTTTGAAGGGCCTTCGCCGGGCTGACGTGGGTCGTTGGCCATGGACTTGTCTGCTGCTACGGCCTTGGCCATTTCCTCACCTTTTACACCAGGTCCGGTAAGCATCATTTCGTCGTAGACGAAATTCTCACCGTATGTGTGACCTAGCAGAAAGTTGGAACGATGAATATTCTTGGTGTTGATCGTGGCCATGACGAAAGGGGCAGACCAGCTACCGAGATCCTCGTCATAGCTGGGCGCGGTGCCTGGGGGCTGTGCGGCGCCGTTGAATCCAGGTGTCAGGGCAAAGGGGTTGCCGAGTACTTTCATCATTTCCGGTTGCTTGGCAGCAGCGGCCATGGTGGCCTTGAAGCTGGCCAGGGTGCCGCCTGAGAAAGTCCCTTTCATGGCCCGCACGCGGCCCTTGATTCTGGGCATTGTGGAGCCGGTCTTTTCCTTGGCTTTTTCCTGGAGAAAGTACGCGCCCAGATCGAAGGGGACCGAGTCGAAACCGCAGGAAAAGACAATACGAGCGCCGCTGGCTTCGGCGTCTGCCTGATGCTTGGCGATCATTTCATGCATCCAGGCGGGCTCTCCACACAGGTCAACGTAGTCGGTGCCTGCTTCTGCGCAAGCGGCCACTACATCTGACCCGTATAGCTGGTAAGGCCCTACAGTGGTCAGCACTACTTTGGTTTTCTCGACCATGGTCTTGATAGAGGCCAGATCTTTTGAGTCTGCTACGACAGTCGGTACGTCAGCGGGTATACCCATTTCTTCCCGTACGCTGTCGATTTTGTCCTGGCTGCGGCCGGCCATGGCCCATTTAACGTCACCGTTTACACCGTACTGCTTGTTTAGATACTCACATACCAGACGCCCGGTATAGCCGGTCGCGCCATAAACGATGATATCTAGTTCTCTATTGTTCTTGGACATAGTGAGTTCCTCTATTGCGAAAGAATGCACGACTGAATCCTAGTCCAGGTTCAGTATTCATCAAGAAAAAACCGATGTGAGACTACGGGCTTGGTTATCGGACAATATGCTCAATCCGAAGGACACTACAGCATTATCGCTGAATGCCATTGCTAGACATAAATAATGGAAATTGACTTAAGGAAGGTTGTTAGAGGGGGACGGACTGAGGCCGCCCCCTGAGCGGTGGCTAAGCTTTAAATTTGTTCATCCTGAGCGAGAAAGTCTTCTTCCAGCAGTGCATCACGATTTTCGCGGTCGACTTCTTCATTTACCGGTGCGTCGGTTACTCTGCTCGCATTACCCCGACCGTCCAATCTTCCCATCAGATGTTCCAGGGCATGACGAGCCTTTTCGGCAGCGCCGTTCACAGCCAATTCCAACGATTCGTTATGGTTGGTCACGGAAAGTGGCTGGTGACCTTTGGGTCGCATCTCGATTTGGCAACGCTTGTCTCGCGAGCCAGATTTGTGCGCGTTTTCATCACTTATATGCACCTCTACCCGGGTCAGGAAATCGTCGAACCGTTCCAGTTCGTTGATCACTGAAGCAGTTACCCACTCTTGAAGTTGAGTGCCGGCCTGAATTTGATTGCTATTGATCAGTACTTGCATATTGAGGTTCCATTTTCCGCTGTTAAAATCTCTGGCTCATATCTTCACCGTAGAGCAGCCAGCCTAAATTGGCAACTGCCTTGCTCAGTCACGTTGACGCCTGTGAACGAAAGCCCGAATGCCTTGCCGTAATGATGATGCATTCACCTATCTAGACGTCATGACAGGCTAAAAGATTCCAGCTATTTCGGATATACAAGGAGTACTACTGGGATAGACCGGTACTGATCGACCAATCAGTCAGTTTGCCCATGGCGTTGCGTGGCATGGCAGCCCCAAACGTGAACGCTTTGGGCCGTTCAGCTGCCTTCAGGTTTTGTGTACACCAAGCTTGCAGGCGCAGTTCGAGCGCATCGCTATCAGTAAATCCTGGAGCAGGAACAATAAAGGATTTGAGACGTTCGCCTTCCACCGCAGACATCAGGCGTACAGCCGCATCCGCTACTTCCGGTAGGCTCTGCAACTGCTCGGCAATGCGCGCTGGAAAAACATTTAGACCGCCTACCTGCACTGCCTCGTCGCGCCGACCGGCAGGCCGGAAATGGGTCTGATTCTGCCATTGCAAATGATCGCCCAGGACAAAATTGGTGCCGGTCGTAAGCTCGGTCAGGGTATCCACGGTGTTACTGCGCTGCCAGCGTGGTAAAAGATGAAAGGCCTCGTCAGGATCGCTGCGAAACCCTATTCCTGCCGTTTCGCTGGAACCGTAGACCTCGACCATGTGATCAAGACCTTGAATCTGCAGTTCTCGTATTATCGAAGCGTCGCAGGGACCGGTGGACGAGATGCCGGTAATGCCGGTTGGAAAATCAACACCTTGACGGGAGAGTTGCCGCCAGATGAATGGAAAACCAACAACCAGATCCCCTGCCTGAAGTCTTTGTTGCTGGATAATTGCGAGGGCCTTGGGGCCGCGGACAACGGGTACATTCAGCTGCGCAGGCAGAAGGGTACCAAAGATAAAACCATAGATATGATGACAAGGACTGAGAGCGAGGATGCGTTGAGTTGGTTGCTCGGAACCTGGACCAAAGCGCTCGGCAAAAAAGACGGCCTCATTGACCAGCGCATTCCATTGTTGAAGGCACTGCTTGGGTGTTCCGGTACTTCCGGACGTGGCGAAGGTAATATTCTTGGAGCCGCGTTCGCGTGCAACCACAACCAGGTCTACCCACTCTCCAAGTGTCTTAAAGCGCAGAAGGTAGTCTTCAACACCGCTTTCGTAAATGTTAAAGAAGATGGCTACGCAGGTTGCCAGGCAGACCAGTTCCAGCGAGTCGGCACCTAAAGTTATCTGGCCTGGATGGAGTAGCGAGGTGTCTTGCACTTCGCCGATCAGTGTTGATTCGGACCAGTACTCACTACCAGTCTGTTGCACAGACTGGTGGCGCAGAGCTTTGATTTCATCAGCCAGTAGAGACACGATGATTGCCAGCAAGCTGGTTTTATCAAGTTCGAGTTGATTCAAGCTGTACTCTGTTGGCTGATTGAAAGCGGGGGGATTAAAGACGTTTGACGAAAACCCAATAGGTATCGCCGGTCAGAGCCTTCTTCATGTGCACCTTAACCTTGGTGGGTTTCATCTGATAATCGAAAACGTACTCGAACATGGTGTTGAGATCGCCTGACTTCACTCCGGTTGCAAAACGGCCTTGAAACTCGGGTCGGTTGGTACAGGGCGCTACATCGCGGAAGAAGTTTTTGCCAATGACCTCACTGGGCTTACGGCCGGTGATGTCACCTTCAGCAGCGTTGTACTGCAGGATTTTACCGCCGGCATCGAGTTGAATTGCGCCAAAGGCAATCTTGTCTAACTGCCCAGCCGACATCTTGGATAGTGAGTTTTCAATATCATTGGAGCCAAAGCTGACAACTTCCATACTAAATTCCTCTTGAGGCTGACTTTAATCATACAAATACTGTGCAATCATAATTTACTGCATAGCTTTTTGCCAGTATTAAGCTCGTGCTGAAAAAAAGTTCTTGCTGGCCTTTGCTTGGAGATTTTTTTAGTCCTCCATTTCGTTCATGTTTTGAAATTACACATATTATTTATCTCCATATTGGGTCCTACGGTGGGATCAATACACCCTCACCGTCTGGCCTGCAATGTGCTTATGTTGTCTTTGTGTCCATTGCAATACCATCACGGTCAGAGCGGGCAGCATAGTCAGTGTGACCAAGGTCGCTCCGATGATGCCGGCCATGACGATAACGCCAACGCCCCGGTAGAGCTCGCTGCCGGCGCCGGGAAGAAAGACAAGCGGTGCTAGACCGCATAGTGTGGTGATGCTTGAAATGGCGATAGGGCGTAGGCGAGGTTCCACTTCCTCAGGGACCTTGGCAACGCCAGTTTCCAGTGTGACCGAGCGGGATGGAATAATGTTGAGCGTGCAGGTATCCACCGTCTTTTCGATCGTGACCAGTTCTGACAGCAGCAGCGTTTCGCCCACCGGGGTCTGCATTGGTCATGCCTACCTCTGCGACACGGTCAAAATCAGGCTTGATCTGTAACAGGGGGTGCGCCAGTGAGAGGCTTGATGGCTGTGACTGCACACGGGGATTATCGAACACAGTTTCGGCGCGGCTGAACGCGGCCTGTGCTACTGCGTACAGTGCCACCAGATCCGGGTCGGAGATATTCAGATTGACGCTGCGGGTACCGCCATCGTTGCTGCTGATAATCGAGCCTCGCGCTGCAAAGGCCCGCATCCCCGGGTAGGTTTCATACTGCCGCTCCAGCGCGTCCATCAGATCGCGAATCTGGGCAGGATCCTTTGATTGGATAATGATGCGTATGCTTTGGGGCGAGACGCTCATATTGATGTATTCCATTGCCGGCACGGCGGTCTCTCCACGGGCGAAGTCTCCGGGATCGTCCTGGAGAAATGGCAGGAAGTAGGCCTGTCATTCATCTGCGTAGACCTGCATGGTTTTCAAGTTGTAACCCGGAGGCGCGTTCATGGAGGCTAAGGCCTTGGGTTCTTCGCCCTCTGGCAGGTACTCGGCAGGCGGCGTCAGCAGCAAAATAATGGCCAGGCTGCCTGCCAGTGTTATGACGATGCGCTTGCGCAGACGTTCGCGGGCGCCCTCAGCGCTGAAGCCGGTGTCGAAGTTCAGTCTTGCAATGAACGTAGGGATGACCGTCACGGCCACCAGCATCGAAACAAAGATCGAGGAGACTATGGCGATAGCAACATCGGAGTACAGCTGGCCGGCCTCACTGCTGGCCAGACTTTCTGCTCGCCGGATATTGCCGCGCGCAGGCGATCCAGGCCACGCCAGTCAGGGAGATAACATTGACTGTGCGCCCAAACAGCATCAGGCCCAGAAAGGCTGCGATCGTGCAGATCGGAATACCCATCACGCCGAGCAACGTGGCGCGGAAGGAGCGTAGAAAAAGATACATGATCAGCGTCGACAGCAGCGCGCCCAGGATAAGGTTCTTCCAGACGTTGAACACCGAGGCTTGAACATGAACCACGTCGTCGGCGGACAATTGCAGACGCATACTTGCTGGGTTAAGCAGCGCATCATTAATGAGTGCCACCTCCGCCATTATGTCCTGCTTGATCTGAATGACGTTGGAGCCGCTTTAACGGCGGACCGACAGGCTGATGACCGGATCACCGTTGACGAAGGAACGGTTACGGATACGAAAATGATAGCAGGTAACGTCGCTTGCCACTGTCGATTTCGCCAGCGGACACGTCCACGTTGCGCTCGGCGGTGGCGCTGCGTACATCGCTCGAGGTGAGATCACGCGCGGAGAGTTGCTTGGGGTTGATGCGGATTTGTACCTGCATCTGCGCACCGCCGCGCACCTCAATCTGGGCGACATCAGGGACGCTCGACATGCAAGTGCAGCCTTGTCTACCTGAGCCTGGGATTGCCGTGAACGGATTTCGCTGGCGGCAATACTGTTACTGGCGCCAAGTCTTTGCGCTTCAATAAGACGTCGTTCACGGTTCTGGAGCCGTTATCGTGCACTAGATGCCGATGCTCTGGCGCGTTGCAGAGCTATTTCTGCCAGCTCGTTATCGAGTTCAAGCAATGTATCTCCGGCATTAAGCTGATCGCCAATATCGACCCTCAGTCCGCTTATCAGGCCTGAGACTTCAGCCGACAATGTTGCAATACGCGCTGCAGTCAAACTGCCGGTAAGAGGGATATCGTTGATCAGTTTG
>TARA_R110001592_G_scaffold319630_1_pt1 | contig 18426 bp, 14 predicted proteins | sample TARA_R110001592 | Tara Oceans TARA_R110001592 (sample SAMEA4398387) | marine metagenome | biome: Polar Biome; feature: [SRF] surface water layer (ENVO:00010504); material: water (ENVO:00002006), including particulate matter (ENVO:01000060) such as... | depth 5 m | reverse complement strand
ATGGCGGCAGCAGACGAATACTACGCTACATTTTTTGACCATTTCGAGCAACTCGCAGAGCAACCCCATTTACATCCTGCGGATAATATACGCGAAGGCTACCGGCGCAGCGTGTGCGGCTCAGAAAGCGTGTACTATCGTATCGTCGACGAAGTGGTCGAGATCATGGCTATCATCGGGCGGCAGGATGCAGACGACTGGCTTTAGTTTTCTCGTGATTTTTTACAGCCCGAAAGTTTTGCGGCACAAAATTCTGCAGTCTGGAATGTTGCCGGCCAGGGAATACCAATAATCATTGTTATATTAAATAGAGAAAGAGAGCGAAAAGGGAGGTAACAAATCACGCTTGGGCGGATGCATCTTAAGGAAAATTGCCAGAAGGCCGATCACTTGTTGTATGAACTTGGTCTTGGCTAATACCTTGACCCTGCGGCAACACCCACCGGGAACCAGTTATCCAGAGCTTCCAATTCTTCTGCGCTGAAGTGGATTTCCAGTGCGCGGACATTGTCCTCGAGGTGCCGGACGCGCGTGGTGCCGGGAATGGCTGCAATATGCTCTGCTCGGGTGAGCACCCAGCCCAGCGCCAACTGTGCTGGCGTGACGTGCTTTGCTGCCGCTAGCTCGATGACATGTTCTGCCAGGCCCAGATTCCTCTCCAGGTTGTCGTCGCTGAAGCGGGGACTGTTCAGGCGATAGTCATCGGAATCGAGGTCCTCTCGGGAGGCGATGCTACCGGTCAGAAATCCTCTGCCGAGTGGACTATAGGCCACGAACCCGATTCCCAGGTCCCGGGTGGTCGGCAATATCTCTTTTTCAACTTCGCGCGACCACAGGGAATATTCCGTTTGCAATGCGGTGATAGGTGCTGTGCTATGCGCGCGACGGATCTGCTCCGGCGATGCCTCGGAGAGGCCGAGGTACCTGACCTTACCTTCAGCAACCAGATCAGCCATGGCCCCAACGGTATCCTCTATGGGCACAGCTGGATCAACCCGGTGTTGATAATAAAGATCTATCACATCGACTCCGAGCCTTTGGAGCGATGCCTCACACGCCGCCTTGACGTACTCCGGGCGGCTATTCAGCCCCATACCACTCTCTGGATCGCGAGTTATCCCGAATTTCGTTGCGATCAGAACTTCTTCCCTGCGCTCAGCCAGGATTTTCCCTAGCAGTTGTTCATTGGTGTGAGGGCCATACATGTCCGAGGTGTCCCAGAAATTAATGCCAAGATCCAGCGCTTTGTTTAACGTAGCGAGGTTTCTCTTTTCATCTCTGGGGCCGTAAAACTCTGACATGCCCATGCAACCTAGTCCCAGTTTGGAAACAAGCAATCCCTGGGCACCCAATGCTAGTTGTTTCATCACCAATCCCCTTTACGTGCTGCGTAAATGGCTATCGAGACCGTTAAAATCAAGGATAGAAAAGATCCCGGACACCGTTGAACGATGCAAACTTTCCCCTATACCCGTGGAAGGGATAAACTTTATCAACCGTGGGCAAGGCAGGCGCGTGTTCGCTGAGCACGAGGCTCCTATGCCGGAATTGGGCATGAATCATCCTCCGGGTTGTTTAACCTTGCGTAGGTAGGGCTTAACTGTTTCCCAACCATCGGGATAAATTTTCTCAGCCTCCTCATTGGAAACAGCTGGGACGATTATCACATCCTGACCTGGAGACCAGTTTACGGGGGTTGCAACCTTGTGTTTGGCCGTCAGCTGCATTGAGTCGAGCACTCTCAAAATTTCGTCAAAGTTGCGTCCAGTGGTCATTGGATAGATGATCATAAGTTTTATATTCTTATCAGGCCCGATAATAAACACTGAGCGAACCGTTGCATTGGTCATAGCGGTTCGACCTTCAGCAGAGCCAGATTCATCGGCAGCAAACATGTTGTAGAGCTTCGCTACCTTCAGGTCCGTATCGGCAATAACTGGATAGTTGACAGTGGTATCGCTGACCTCTTCAACATCCCGAAGCCACTGTTCATGATCTTCCAACGGGTCAATACTAAGACCGATGATTTTCGTATTTCTTTTCTCAAACTGAGGTTGAATCATGGCCATATAGCCCAGTTCCGTAGTACAGACAGGGGTAAAGTCTTTTGGATGGGAAAACAATACGGCCCAGCTTTCCCCGATCCAATCATGAAAATCTATCCGACCCCGGGTAGTCTCTGCCTGAAAATTAGGTGCTTGATCGTTAATGCGTAAAGACATGATTCCTCTCCTTAAATACAGTGTGGAGCATGGGAGAAATGGAGTTTCACTGATTCAACTTTCCAGGGTGCTCACCACCCGGTAAACAATGCCCGCCGTGCATGCGTGAGAACTTGTACTCCATAGGGGAAGTGTAGCCCAAACCGGGGCGCATGCGCTTTAAAGGCAGCATTGGCTAATATGCCGCAATGGTTGGCCGGCATCTGATTTGCCAGGTAAGAATTTCAACAATGAATTGAAGTCGCTTGTCTAACGAGGGTTGTGGATAGCGAGGCGGGCTGAGCCACGAAAAGCCAATACCAATCTCCGGATTTTCTGAAGAGGTGAATTAATCTATTAATGCCGTTTTCCCTACGTGGCGCGCCACCACGATCTTGCCCAGATAGCCGCCACAGGCCAGCGATCAAAAAGCTTGCGGTGCCTCGCGAACCGGGAATATCCTTCACATCACGGGCCGTGCATCGACAGCGTACTCCATGCCGAGATTGACAAGCACCACGGGTGCCTGAGCACGCGAAAGATGGTGAAGCCATGCAAGAGCGCGTCCTTTTCGCCATCAGGGTGGGAATAATTCGGCCCATGCTGGGTTTCAAATCATTCTGGTCGTCGCGTGCCACGATGGCAGGGATTGAACTGTGGAGGATGCTGAAAAGAGCCAAGGCAAAAGTTCGCTGCCAGCTTAGGAGCAATTTTATGAACTTGGCGCCACAGGCTAGTGTTGTCTGGGTAATACTGTACGATGGGCTTTCTCAGAGTTCGCGACAGAACTGAGATCACTCATCGTCATTGTAGGTACTGCCTCGATTCCGATTATGTGCAGGGGCTGCGTGGACACAGACGGGTGCTCTTGCAATCCGTTTATTTGCGACGCTTACGTCGAGGGCTACATTACTCAGTTGTAATGTGCCTGTCACAGTGATGTCAGAGTTCGGGCGCTATACTTGATAATACCGTCTGTATAACCCTTTTCGGGGAAGGTGGTCTTCAGGCAGGCATGACAACTTTCGATCAGAGATGACAGCCCCAGCCGGTCCTATCGATTGAAATCAGATTCGGTGAGAGTTTTGGACAATCCTAACTACAATACGGGGAAGCACTCCGTAGGCCCATTAATGGCACATGCAGATCAATACAAGCTTTTTATGTAAATACCGTAGTGTCCAATATGTGGAGTCTTCGAATCTTATGTGAGTAGACGTGTGGCTTTGAGGGCAACGCAATACGAATGGATTTTGCCTTTCTTTGTGGGCCGAAGTTGGTTGAAGATGGAAGGATCTGGAATCTCTTTAGTAAACATCATGCAGCCAGAGTGAGCCGTCATGCCTAACAAAGCGAAAAAACGCACCGGCACTTTGCAGGTAACTGCATTGGCTCTAAGGTCTGGAGAGACAACCGAAACCATTCGATACTATGCGCGCTCTGGCCTGATACAGTGCAACCACAATCCTGAGAATGGCTACATGTGCTTTACCGAATCAAATGTCCCCCGCCTAATTTTTATCCGCAAAGTACAGGCACTCGGTTTGACCATCGGCGATATCAAATCGATCCTTGTGAACGTTGACCAAGGCGTAGTACCAACCTACCCTATTAAATCCTTGATTAAACAGCGACTTGCTTCGGTTAGAGCGCGTGCCACAGTGCTCCAGGAGCTAGAGGAGCATATCAATGAAGCCGTTGCCATTTGGGAATCGAGTGATTGTCAGACCGGTGCCATGGAGGACTAGAGTTCTATCGCAGAACGCGCGAACGTGCCGAATAGTGCCCTGGTACAGAAATGATTAATAAAGCCAGCGTTGTGATAATTCCATGAAGCGCCTTTTAGTATCCCAGTCACAGTACCTACGGTGCACATACACAGATATCAGGTTATTGCAGTGGAGGAACCCAAAATCGACATCGGCGGAACGTGCTGTCATAAGGTATCTATAGCCTCCTGTACCTTATACCTGGCAGGCTTTGCGCAGTACCTCATCACGCCGTTGAATATCGGCGAAGTTGGCGTGTGTAATGTCGTATAGACCAATGTGACGGCTACGGTGCCAATCGGGATCAGCGCCGAACATCACTGACAGCCAATTTCGGGTAATCTGTGTTTGAGTCGCTAGACTTGTTTGACCGCTTTGTAGAGCGCCATTGTTCCGAATATCGTGCTGAACGTTTGTGTTTGCACTACTTCTCTAAAATTGGCACTTTCAAACAACTCAACGAGTCTTCCGGAAACATTATCCTTGGTGTTATCGAAACCATCGAGAAGCTGGATCGATAGAAATAGATAACGCATTAGGGCGTTATCTGGAAAACCCCAGTCGGCAATATGTACTTCTGCTCCAGGCTTCGCAATACGAAACAATTCCAGGGCGGTGCGCTGCTTATTCTCCCAGGTCAGATGGTGGAAAAACAGGCTCGATACGATGCGGTCAAAATACGCGTCGGGATACGGTAGATTATTGGATAGCGCATGATCGAACTGTACCGTGACATTGGCTTTGAGTGTCTTTCGCCTAGCGATAGCCAGGATCGCCTGATCGCCATCAACACCAGTTACGCGTGCGCTAGGCTCTGCCTGCTTCAGCCATATAGCGAGTGTTCCTGTACCACTGGCGAGATCGAGAATCTCCTGTCCTGCTCCGATACGAGCCTGCGCGATCAGAGCATGCTTGAACGTGTGTTCTCGTGTGGTCGCAGCCACGATGGCATCATAATAGGGAGTCAGCCAATTAGCACTCAATGCTGGAACATATTTGGGTTCTTCTGAAATGCGCATCAATGCTCCGCACGATGATGTTGGCATCGAAACGAAGATAACAGCACCGGTCCACTCTGCCTATTCATTCAACAACCTAATCCGAATCTAAACTGTTACATGATACGTAATTTGCTTGAAGCCACCAATAACGTGTAGATCGCCCGTCTCGTGCCCTTCTCCTGTCCGATATCAGTTGCCGATGGAGGAGGATGCCGTCGGGCCGTTTTCTACTTCGCCTATCCGGCTGCTTTCTCCGATCCTCAAAAATATTTTTACTCATCTCAGGCGAGTCCTCCCGAAAACCAAAGCGACTATTTGAACCAAATAACTGTCTCCCCATTTAGCGGCCTCCGTATTAGTAAGACAACATGGCCACACTGAATGTTCCTGGAAAGTCATTTTGGCTTTCAGAGTCTGTATGCAAGTTCAGTAAATGGCACCTCAATCGCTCCCAGACACTTCTTTGACGAGCGCCATTTATTGGGATCCAATGCTTGACTGCAGGTAATCAATAACAGCCCGGATATCCGCTTCCGAAAGGTTGGGATTCCCCCCTTTGGGAGGCATAGCCATTGTTGACCCCGGACTCTGCAAACCTCTGATAACGTTAGTGAGCAATACATCGTAGGGCTGAGAAAGCCGCCCACTCTTGTCGGAGAGGTCGGGGACTCCCGGTATCGCACCTTTACCGCGAGGCCCATGACAGGCAATACATGTCTGGTCGTAGATTTCCTTACCCGAGTAGCTGCTCTTTTTACTAGCAGCGGTATCGGATGTATTCATAAGGGGGCTGCTTGGCAGGCTGTTATTGGATGCCTGAATGAATGTAAGGATGTTTCGCGTTTCCTCTCCTGTGAGCCCGGCTCGTACGCGCATGTGAAACATGGTAGTGATCCACTGGTCATCGCGCAGTTCATTGGGTCCGCGCAGATTGTGGCAGCGGGTACAGCTATCTGCCCACTGCTTTGCACCAAGTGCGAAATCTCCGGGCTCAGGATAATCGAATGCCTTAACAGATGTAGACAGTGCACCGCTTAACATAATACCTACAGCTACGGAGACCATCGTTTTCATTGATTTGCGATTGATATATTTCATTCGATCCCCCTAGAAGCCATAGGCGAGCTGGAACAGTAAACGGTTATTGTTTGCTGCCGAATCAGTTTCCTTTCCGTCATTTAACTCATAGTTCAATTTGGCAATGACATTGCTTGAGAACAGGTAGTTAAGACCCCAAGCCCATTGTTTCTGATCGCCACTTTCTACGGCAGAATCAAAATCGGTATAACGCACTACGGCTTCAAAATTTGTTGAGGGAATACGGTAGGCAGCTTGTGTATACCAGGTGCTCCAACTCGCACCTGCCGATGCGGCCTCGCCTTTGTCCGTTGAGCCAACTTTTGACCTAACATACTCTCCACGAAAACCCATTCCTTGTAACCAGTCCACATTCAATGACATCAATTGATAGCTGAAGTCGGCGCCGTAAACATCGTAGTCACGTTCACCCTCCAAATTGATGCTTATCGACTCCCCGTCATCGTTGTTGACTGCGGCTTTACCGGTGGCGCCGGACAGGCCAATTTCGAGACTGGGTATCGGTAGAATGGCTAATCGACCTCCGAATACCTTGTCACCATCGGCGTCTTCGTTAAAACCTTCAGCATCTATTCCCTCAAGTTCGCCATCTTCCGAATTGAGGGTCGGTCCATTGGAGACGAAAAAAGCATAGTTGCTTCTGATGCCACCGATTGCTGGAAGACCCCCACGAACCTGAAAACCGATATCGGACACGGGGGCTGCGCCATCATGTCCAAAACCCGGTGGTGCCGAGGCCATCTTGTTGATCCAGGACGGGTGAAGGTTCTGCCTGAACTGACCTATCGGGCTGAGGAATTTGCCGGCGACAAATGCCGCGTAGTCATTCATAAAGAGGTCAATGGTCATGTACTCCAATGCAGTATTGGTCTCGCCATCGTCCTCAACATCAATTTCCAGCTCAGCTTCCAGCATGACTAAGTCGCGATATTGAAAATGAAAGATTGGCGCAAATGTTCCCACCCGGAAATCGCCATTGTCGTCATTACCGTAAGACTTGGAATAACCAACATCACCGTAACCAGCCAAATGGACAATGGTATTGGGCGACAACCATTCAGAAGCCTGTACCACTTCTTTCTCCAGTTGCTGTACATCCTCCTTTGTGGCAGATCGTTGTTCTTGTTCTTTTAGCTGTTCCTGGACAATTTCCAGCTGTTTCCGTAGTTGTTCGACCTGTGTTTTCAGGGTTTCGAGCGACACGTCAGCAACAGCGGAAACCGGCAGACTCAGCCCTACCATCGCTATGACGGGTGCCAATGCGATTTTACCGCGCAAATTTTTCATGAAACCTCCCGTGCAAATATTTGGGCCAGGTCAACCGCCGCTATCCAACAGGTACGCCTTGTTTAGCCATGTTCGAAAACTATGACCGCGATGGAAGCGGATCAACTAAAACATATGTGTAGATGGCAAACTTTAAAGCGATCGCGCAACTCGGGGCCGCCGTCCGCCAACCCACGGATGATTCGGTCACGACAGCAAACCGCTGCGGCGGGTCAAATACACATTGCACTACCTTAAGGAGTATTCCCTGTCATACTGATGACGTCGTGATTACATCCTTGTAATGATGGCCATTCGTGTTGTCATCTTTTCATCTATGATCATCGAATACTGGAACCTTCGTACGATATTTGCGTATCAAGTGAATAGATTCATCCAGGCAGCCGTAGTTTCCAGACGAGTTGATAACCATCATCCCCCGTGAGGAACCAACCGAAGACAATGATCCTTTTTCTCATAAACTCGAGGGGTGCGAACACTAACCAGAGCAATCGAGTGCATCTAGTGAACTCACTCCAGTTAGCACTTATTCAATCTATCTCATACATTGGCATAGGCAGGTATTTCGTGCAAAACGGGACGAGGATTTTCTATTTCAGTGAAGCGACCGAAAATAATGCAGGTTGGACGGTAAACTCGGGCTAGAGAATCCATAAATACGGAAAATGCGGCACTGGGGTCGATGTGGACACGATCGCCAGTATCAGGGTCATCGACACCCAAGGTCCATTAAGAACAACGCCCACCGCGTGTGTGACCCCAATATAAGCCTGGCACACAAAGGCAACCAAAAGTATGTTGTTGGGGTGAATGCCGATATCTGTTTCTACAATAGGACAAAGCTGAGCCAGGAGGTGGCCCCCAAAACCGGCCAAAGTATACTATTCCTGCATACTGCCTGATCTGACTCATGGGCAGGAATATCTGTTATGAAGTGATCAGCATCCACAGGCCGTGGCAAATCCATACCCACGGGGCGACTCGCACGAGGGATATCAATCCCTGTCTACGCGATTAATATACGCTCATTTCGGTAAGTGTATTCTATAAAGTCGTCGGGTAATCTGGCTGGACGAAATCGATTTCCGTAGAGTTTATTCACCACGCCAATCCATCAGATGTTCCGTTGCATTAGCGCACTATTACGTAATTGTAATTTGATGGTCATCCCGGTGACAGAAGTCGATTGCTACCTTGGATCTTTAAAAGACAAATTATCGATACAGTGAATGGGGTTCCTCTTCGACAACTACCGGGGCCTTGTAGCAAAACGGATTAGAAGAATCGTTATTCCAGAGAGGGCTCATCATTCAACTGGCCAGCGGCTTTCCGACGGCCCTCGAGACAATAGTTGATACCGGGATGCACTGGCACTACCTCGCGGGCGCATCTGATCTTTTGGATCCTGAGTCCAAACCCGTGTCCAAGCTTATTCGGCTTGTTTTCGAGAAGTACACAAATACCGAAGATGAAGATTTTGCAAGAAGGATAGGTATAGATGATTCAACTGGGAAAAAGGATAGGGGGAATCCGATCGTTGCCCCTGAAGTGCCTGTGGTTAGGGGCCATAGTCCCGTTGATCGCTATACCATTGCACGCGAGCATAGAACTCGAAGATGCCATCATAGTTGCGCAGCAAATCGACCCCTGGATTGAAGGTAATCAGTACCAACAACAGGCAATAGAGGCAGATAGCATAGCCGCTGGCACCCTGCCAGATCCGGTTGTTAATGCGGGCTTTGTCAACGTCCCCACTAACTCCTTCGAATTTGATGAAGAGCCGATGACCCAGTTCAAAGCCGGGATCACACAGATATTGCCTCGAGGGGACAGTCTCGCTTTGAGGCAAAAGCAATTATCCGTGATGAGTTCACAATACCCCTATCAGCGTGATGATCGTCGCGCCAAGGTGGCTGTCAACGTTGCTGAGCTTTGGCTGGAATCATTTCGCGCAAATCGGAGCATTCAACTGATTGAGGATGATCGAGATTTATTTGAGCACCTTGTGGATGTAGCACGATCCAGTTACGCCTCTACACTGGGAACAACCCGACAGCAGGATCTCGTGCGTGCGCAACTGGAACTGACACGACTCGATGACCGGCTGACCATACTGCGTGAACGCAAGGAGACGGAGGAAGCTAAACTTTTGGAGTGGATTGGCCCGGTCGCGGCAAAATTCGTCCCGGGCCGGTTATCAGGGTATTCAACTAGCCTGGATCTATCAAAGACGCTTCCTATAATCTCACTACAACATCCGGAATTGGTCGAAGCCGCCCAACCCGCCACTCCTCAATTGCTTGCATCTCATTTGGCTGATCACCCCGCCATTCTGAATATTGATAAAAAGATAGACGCCACCGATACCGGAGTCGCCCTCGCAGAGCAAAGCTACAAGCCTGAGTGGCGTATTAACGCGGGCTATGGCTACCGCGACAACTCTCCTTCCGGTCAGAACAGGTCCGATTTTCTGTCAGTAGGGATCGCCCTTGATCTTCCATTTTTCACGGCCAAAAGACAAGACAAACAGGTGCAGTCTGCCATTGCCACAACCGAGGCGGTCAGGACCGAAAAAGCACTGTTACTGCGCAGCATGATCGCTGCGTTCGACGCCCAGCGTGCTCGCCTTCACCGCCTTGATGAGCGTCGCGAGTTGTACCGGACCCGGTTACTGGCGGAGATGGCCACGCAGGCTGAAGCGTCGCTGACAGCTTACACCAACGACGACGGCGATTTTGCAGAGGTGGTTCGCGCCCGTATAGCGGAATTGAACGCCAAAATTGATGCATTGGATATTGAGGTTGATCGGCTCAAAGCGATCAGCCGGCTTAACTACTTTTTTACCAATAGCCGTGTTTAAGGTATCGGGAGAATCGGAATGACAACGTTCAGAACAAATCTGATCGGATGGACTCTTGTCGCCTTGGGCGGCGCCGTACTCGGGGCGCTGGTGGTCCTCAGTCTGGTGGAAACGTCCGTGTCACACGATACAGGGATACCGGATGTAGCTGAGAACGAGCCGCTGTACTGGGTGGCACCAATGAATCCTGATTACAAGCGGGACAAGCCAGGTAAGTCGCCCATGGGCATGGATTTGATTCCCGTGTACGCAGATGCAGGTGATGCCACCGACGCCGGTCCGGGCACCGTGAGAATAGCTCCGGAGGTAGTCAACAACCTGGGAGTCAGAGAGGCGGAAGTCACCAGGGCCCCGATGCATGTCTCGATTCGCACAGTTGGTTATGTGCAATTCGACGAGGATCGCCTCGTACATATTCATCCTCGCGTCGAGGGGTGGGTGGAGAACCTCTTTGTCAAGGCGGCAGGAGACCCGGTTGAGATGGGGCAGGCGTTATATGAGCTTTACTCGCCGGAGTTGGTAAACGCCCAGGAGGAGCTCCTGCTGGCGCTGAATCGAAAGAGCCAGGTTTTAACCCGCGCGGCCAAAGAGAGGTTGATTGCGCTGCAACTGCCGCAGGAGTTTATACGTGATCTGGTAAAGACCCGTGAAGTCAGCCAGACAGTCACCTTTTATGCACCCCAGGGAGGTTTTGTAGACAACCTTAATATACGTGAGGGCTTTTTCGTAAAGCCGGGTACAACGCTCATGTCTATCGGTGTGTTGGACGAGGTGTGGGTGGAAGCCGAGGTATTCGAGCGCCAGGTCGCATTAGTCGAGGTTGGTATGCCGGTTACTATGACGCTGGATTACCAACCCGGGAGAGAGTGGCAAGGTAGGGTCGACTACATATACCCCTCACTCAACGAGAAGACCAGAACCCTCAGGGTCCGGCTAAGGTTTGCCAACGCAGACACTGCCTTACGACCCAATATGTTTGTCCAAGTGGTCCTACATCCTACGGATGGCGCTGAAACTCTCATTGTTCCTCGCGAAGCCATTATTAGGACCGGACAGCAGCAAAGAGTGGTACTGGCACTGGGAGAGGGCAGATTTAAGTCGGTGGCGGTAACGATGGGCAGGATTGGGGACATCCATGCCGAGATTCTAGACGGCGTAAAGGCAGGCGACTCGGTGGTCACGTCCGCGCAGTTCCTGCTTGATTCGGAATCAAGTAAGACTTCAGATTTCCAACGCATGCTGCCCGCCGAAGAAGACGAATCGATGGAGGAAGGCAAACCGACGTCTGCATGGACCACTGCGAAGATTCTCGGTCTGATGCCAGGTCACCGGATGGTCAGCGTTAGCCACGAAGCGATCGCTGACTGGAACTGGCCGGCGATGACCATGGATTTTGTTGTCGCTGATGACGTGGAGTTCGAGTCACTCCAGCAGGGCCAGGCACTATATATGGAGATCACCCAACTACCCAACGGACAAAATGTGATCAGCAAAATCCGATTAGAGACAGCGGAAAAGGAGGACACACCATCTCCCCGGGAGCACGGCCATGATTGAAGGCATCATCCGCTGGTCTGTCAGCAACCGCTTTTTCGTCCTACTGGCCACATTCGTGCTGGTCGGTGCAGGCATATTCTCAGTTATCAATACTCCCGTGGACGCCATTCCCGATCTATCGGATGTCCAGGTCATCATCAAGACCAACTACCCCGGCCAGGCACCACAAGTCGTGGAGGACCAGGTCACCTATCCTCTGACCACAGCGATGTTGTCCGTCCCGGGCGCGGTGACTGTGCGGGGCTATTCCTTTTTCGGTGACTCCTTTGTGTACATCATTTTTGATGAGAAGACGGATCTATATTGGGCCCGCAGTCGCGTCCTGGAGTATTTAAGCCAGGTCGCGCCTTCCCTTCCCGATAACGCCCGGCCGCAACTCGGACCGGATGCAACGGGTGTAGGCTGGGTCTATCTCTATGCGTTGATCGACAGGAGTGGAAAGTTAGATATCAGTCAGCTTCGTAGTTTGCAGGACTGGTTCTTAAAATACGAATTGCAGACTGTAGCTGGGGTCTCAGAAGTATCGGCGCTCGGCGGCATGGTCAAACAATATCAGGTAATGGTGGACCCGGACAAACTCAGGGCCTTCGGCATACCGTTGAGTCATATTCAGACGGCCATCACACGTGGCAATCAGGAAATTGGTGCATCGGTCGTGGAAATGGCTGAAGCGGAGTATATGGTGAGGGCATCCGGCTATATCCAGAGTGAGCAGGACCTTGGGAATATACCCCTGGGGGTCAACAGCAGCGGCACTCCATTACTGTTAAAGGATGTTGCTGAGATAGGCCTCGGACCGCAAATGCGGCGTGGCATTGCAGAATTGAACGGTGAGGGTGAAACGGTAGGTGGCATCGTGATAATGCGGTTCGGCGAAAACGCGCAAAAAACGATTGATGGCGTCAAGGCCAAACTGGAGCAGCTCAAAAAAGGCTTACCCGAAGGTGTCGAAATCGTAACGGTCTATGACCGCTCCGGTTTGATCGAGCGTGCGGTAGAAAACCTGTGGCACAAACTACTTGAAGAATTTGTCGTGGTAGCACTGGTCTGCATGGTCTTTCTCTTTCATGTGCGATCCTCCTTGGTGGCTATCATCAGTCTGCCAGTGGGCATTCTAACGGCATTTATCGTAATGCATCTACAGGGTATGAACGCCAATATCATGTCCCTGGGAGGCATCGCCATTGCCATAGGCGCTATGATCGATGGTGCCATCGTGATGATAGAAAATATGCACAAACATTTGGAAAAAACCGAAATCACCGCGGAGAACCGCTGGAGTATCGTGGCCGATTCGGCGGCAGAAATCGGCCCCGCACTATTTTTTAGTTTGTTGATCATTACCGTAAGCTTTGTTCCTGTATTCACCCTGGAAGCTCAGGAAGGTCGTATGTTTTCCCCGCTCGCGTTCACCAAAACGTACGCGATGGGGGCTGCTGCCGCCCTGTCGATAACCCTTGTCCCGGTGCTAATGGGCTATTTCATCCGTGGCAAGATCCTGCCCGAGCACAAGAACCCCATCAATCGAATGCTGATTGGAGCATATGTGCCAGTATTAAAGCAGGTTCTACGATTTCCCAAAACCGTCTTGGTGCTCGCGGTTTTAGTGCTGGCGAGTAGCCTCTGGCCGTTAGAAGAAATTGGAAGCGAATTCATCCCGCCGCTGGATGAGGGTGATCTGATGTACATGCCAACAACCTATCCGGGGATTTCGATTGGGGAAGCCCGTAGGATTTTGCAAAACACTGATAAGTTGATCGCGACCATACCGGAAGTAGAGTCAGTGTTCGGAAAGATCGGACGTGCCGACACTGCAACGGACCCGGCTCCACTTACGATGATCGAAACCTTCATCCAGCTCAAACCGAAGGAAGAATGGCGAGAGGGAATGACCACTGAAAATCTCAAGAAAGAACTCGATACATTGGTGAAACTGCCAGGACTCACTAACGCATGGGTAATGCCCATAAAAACCCGAATCGATATGCTGGCAACGGGTATAAAAACGCCAGTAGGCATAAAGGTTGCCGGTCCCAAATTGGAGAAAATTCAGCAGATTGGCCAGCAACTGGAGACGATACTACAGGATGTGCCGGGTACCGCGTCAGTGTACTCAGAGCGGGTCGCCGGTGGACGCTATATCAAGGTCGATATTGACCGGGAAAGAGCCGCCCGCTTTGGACTGAACATCGCTGATGTGCAGCAGGTTGTAGCAACCGCAATTGGTGGTATGAATGTAGCCCAAACCATTGAAGGATTGGAGCGATACCCCATCAATTTGCGATACCCCCAATCCTCTCGAGACTCGCCAGAACAACTTGCCCTGTTGCCGATTATAACTGCTTCAGGGCAGCGCATCGCACTGGGCGATGTGGCCAGTGTCTATGTAGAGGACGGCCCTCCTAGCATAAAAAGTGAAAACGCCCGACTTAATGGCTGGACCTATGTTGACATTGAAAATGTCGATATTGGTAGTTATGTCGCACAAGCTCAGGAGGTCGTTCAGGCACAGGTGGAGCTACCTCCGGGTTACTCAATCATATGGTCAGGACAGTATGAATACATGGAACGAGCCAAAGCTCGGCTGATGTATGTCGTGCCACTGACTCTGGCCATTATCGCTTTTTTGTTGTACATGAACTTCCGTAACTTCGTTGAAGTCGCGATCCTTATGGGCACCCTCCCCTTCGCGCTGGTCGGCAGTATCTGGCTGATGTACCTGGAGGATTTCAATTTCTCCATTGCGGTAGGGGTCGGGTTTATTGCCCTGGCAGGGGTAGCTGTTGAAATCAGCGTGATAATGTTGGTGTACCTCAACCAGGCTTACCGGCGACTTGTGGAACAGACTGTGGAGCCCTCGCGTGAGCAGGTCGCCAACGCCGTGATGGAAGGTGCGGGATTGCGCGTTCGACCTGTCATGATGACCGCAGCGGCGATTATCTTTGGGCTGCTACCGATACTATACGGTACGGGTACCGGCTCTGAAGTAATGAGTCGTATCGCAGCACCCATGGTGGGTGGTATGGCGAGTGCGGTCATTTTGACCCTGCTGGTGCTGCCTGCCATATTCTATTTGTGGCGCGGTCGGGCAGCCAAAAAGGCAAGTGGTCCTTGATGTACGCGCTCAACGTTGTGGAGCATCAGACAAGTAGGGCTGAGCCCGTGACATTTCACGGATTTGGCGACACTCACCGGCGTTGGCAAACAAGACTGAATAAATTGAAGCATGCCAACCCAACAAGGGTGGGCGAGGAACTCCGGCTACCGGAACAACAAGAACAAGGAGAAATACATCAATGATTAGTGCAGAGACAATGGAAGACACCAGCTGCTGCTGCCACGACAATCAGGCAGTTTTTCTTGAAAGGGCTATGCGGCGCTTGAATCTGAACAGCGCACAACAACAATTACTCTTGCAGTCCTTTCGCGAGGTATCTGTGCAAATTCCCATCAGAATCTATGATGGAGACAAGCAAACACTTCGCACATTTACGGGCTACCGGGTGCAGCACAACCAAGCGCGAGGCCCTTTTAAGGGCGGACTACGTTTCCACCCCGATGTTCAACTTGAAGAGATCAGGGCACTGGCGCAATTGATGACCTGGAAAACTGCCCTCGTCGATATTCCCTTCGGCGGCGCCAAGGGTGGGATTGCAATAGATCCCACTGAGCTTCATGAACATGAACTAGAAGTGCTAACACGCAGATTTACACAAAAAATGACACCTGTTTTTGGTGTAAACGAGGATATACCCGCCCCGGATGTTAACACTAACCCACAGGTCATGGCCTGGATATTTGATGAGTACAGCAAGTCCAATGGCTACACACCGGGTATAGTGACGGGAAAGCCAATCGAGCTCGGCGGGCTGGATGGGCGACTGGAAGCGACAGGTTATGGTGTCGCTTCTATTACAACAATGGCCTGTGACTATTTGCAAATACCGATGGATGGTGCTGAGATTGTGATTCAGGGTTTTGGCAATGTCGGCTCTTTCGCGGCACTTCGCCTACAGGCTATGGGTGCAAGTATTATTGCCGTTTCGGATATGTATTGTGGTTTATATAATGCCAAAGGCATAGACGTTGAGGCGTTGTATAAGTATGTTCGGGTAAACAGCAAAATACAGGGGTTTGACGGCGCGGAGCAAATTTCAAATGCATCTTTACTCTGTCTGCCCTGTGATGTATTGATCCCCGCGGCGCTTGAAGGCACCATCAATTGTGCCAATGAGGCAGGCATTCGGGCACGGTTGATCGTGGAAGCGGCGAACATGCCCCTGACACACATGGCGAGCGCCAAGCTACAGGAACGGAGCGTAACTATCATTCCAGACATTCTTGCCAATGCCGGCGGTGTGATTGCTTCCTATTTTGAATGGGTCCAAAACACGCAACGCCTCTCGTGGAAAAGAGAGGCCGTATTTACACAATTGGAGGACAGAATGTTCCGCACTTTCACCGACGTTCAGCAGTTGGCGGAGGCTTCAGGGGTAGATTTTCGGACGGCCGCCTACGAACTTGCGGTTCAGCGAGTACTGCACGCCGTTGAGTTAAGAGGTTTCTAATATGCGTCGTTGTACATCGCTGTAGGCGAAAATTGGAGGAGCTATCTACTTTAGAATCGATATGCGATTTGAATAGCCTACCTTCTTCAATTCACTCATTGCGTCCACAACGAGCTGATTCTGGTTTTGTCAGACAGACAAGGTGTCGTGGCGCACGAATAATCACGAAATTGCGAGGGCTTACACATGATATTTCCGGTTTGGATGCTGTTGGGGTTTTCAGTCTGGACTATTGTACTTCTACTGGGTACGGTTGGCGTGTACCGCTGGAGCAGAATATTGACCGGCAGAACTGAAATCGGGGAGTTCCGAGCTGACGTCGTAACAGGAAGCGATTGGTACCTGCGCGCCATGAGAGCCCACGCAAACTGTGTAGAAAATTTGCCCGTATTCGGGGCTATAGTCTTCGCTATTTATGCCAGTGGCTTATCGAGCAACACAGTCAATGGCCTGTCAGCTGCCGTTCTCGTGGCCCGCGTTTGCCAGTCAACAGTTCACGTCACGATGAGACAGTCAAATTCTGTAGTGACAGTACGATTTGTCCTGTTTTTTATTCAGTTACTGAGCTTTTTGGCACTGGCAATCACTCTCGCCTATCACCTGCTATGACCCATACTTATAGCGTGTTCACGACGCACAAATACTGGATGCCACAAAATCCAAGTAGGACCCCAATTATTCAGCATGCTGCATTTCGTTCCATAGTATGGACCACCGACGAACACGGCTTTATCCGTACTTGGATTTGAAATCCATACAATTGGTCTTCTCAATTTCCCAGTTCAAATATAGATAGGTGCAATATGTTGATGACAATTAGTTTGGCGTTTTTTCTTGTAGTGTCGAGTTTTATATTCCATTACCGGGTGCTGCTATGGCTTGGCGCATTTGCGCCTACGTTGAAGTTAAAGCCTGAAGCTCAGGTCTTGGTGGTTGTCATAGTATTGTTTTTCGCTCATATCATTGAAATTGGCTTTTATGCTGCAGCTTATTATTGGTCGGTCGCTGAACTCGAGTTGGGTATCTTCAGGGGGGCAAATCTGACAGAACCAATGAGCTATCTGTACTATTCAGGAGTAATTTACACTTCACTGGGTCTGGGTGATATCTTCCCTGAGGGACATATTCGGTTTATCACCGCGATGGAAGCGCTTAATGGGTTTCTTTTGATCACATGGACTGCGTCATTTACGTTTTTGGCGATGGGTCGACTATGGACCTGGAAGGTTTGCTGTGACGATTCAGATGGCGAAGCGTAAAGCCGCCAGAGGCTTACCAACGTTCCTGATCTGTAGCGGTACCTTTTAAACCGCCATGTGGGCGAGACTTCGTATTCACGCTATCCCAATGATCCACCTTCGGGGAGCACGCCAAATTGTGTTATGTGCTCGCCTATATAGCTGAACACACAGCCACCGGGTTATGCCAGCTCATTGTTTATTGTTTTCTTCCCGGCTATACCGAATCGGTCGGTCATGAGTCACCCATATCGCCTGCATCACAATCCCATTTCCAATCGAGAATTTCTGGCATATCTTGTCCATTCTGCTCGATATAGTGTTTATGTTCGATCAGTTTGTCGCGCATAATTTGTTTGATGTACGCGGCTTCCGCGCCCACGGTGGGAACCCGGTCGAGCACGTCAGCCACCAAATGAAAGCGGTCGAGATCGTTACGAACCGCCATGTCAAAGGGTGTAGTGGTGGTTCCTTCTTCCTTGTAACCCCGGACATGTAGATGATGGTGACACATGCGGCGATAGGTTAGCCGATGAATAAGCCAAGGATAGCCGTGGTAGGCGAAAATTACCGGCGTGTCTGGTGGAAATAGGCTGTCAAATTCTTTATCAGCCAGCCCATGAGGATGCTCACTCTGTGGTTGCAGCGTCATAAGGTCCACCACATTGACCACTCTGACTTTCAAATCGGAACGGTATTGTCGTAACAGCGCAACGGCAGCCAGAGTTTCCATAGTTGGAACGTCGCCGGCACAGGCCATCACCACGTCAGGTTCGCCGCCCTTATCGTTGCTCGCCCAGGCCCAAATACCGATCCCGGCGGCGCAGTGTTTTATTGCTGCGTCCAT